>VFQN01000215.1_pt1 | contig 120330 bp, 104 predicted proteins | sample 3512371 | NCBI WGS metagenome assembly VFQN01 (sample SAMN10412370, study PRJNA504923) | tailings metagenome | isolation source: Replicate 2 from Balatoc abandoned mine | place: Philippines: Itogon, Benguet | collected 2017-08-28 | reverse complement strand
CCTGCTGCAGCTGCGGCGTCATCACCAGCGATTGCGACTGGCGTAAATCGAGGCGTGGACCCAACGCCATCGGCGACTACCGCATCAAAGCGAAAAGCCCTCGCCAAGATACAGGCGGCGGACCTCTGGGTCGGCCACCAGCTCGGCGGGCGATCCGGCAAGCAGCACCTTGCCGTCGTAGATGATGCAGGCGCGGTCGACGAGGTCCAGCGTCTCGCGCACATTATGGTCGGTGATCAGCACGCCGATGCCGCGTGTCTTGAGGTCGGCGACAAGGTCGCGGATATCGCTGATCGAAATGGGGTCGATGCCGGCGAAGGGTTCGTCGAGCAGCATGATCGACGGGTTCGCCGCGAGCGCGCGCGCGATTTCCGCGCGTCGCCGCTCGCCGCCCGACAGCGCCATCGCCGCCGCGCTGCGCAGCCGGGTCAGGCCGAATTCGTCGAGCAGCTCGTCGAGCCGCTGCTGGCGCGCGATCTTGTCGGGTTCGGCGAGTTCGAGCACCGCGGCGATATTCTGTTCGACCGTCATGCCGCGAAAGATCGAGGTTTCCTGCGGCAGATAGCCAAGGCCCAGGATCGCGCGGCGATACATGGGCAGCGCGGTGATGTCGGCGCCGTCGAGCATGATGCGTCCGGCGTCGGGTTTGACCAGCCCCATGATCGAATAGAAGCAGGTCGTCTTGCCCGCGCCATTGGGGCCGAGCAGGCCGACGACCTCGCCCTTGGCGACCGACAGCGACACGTCCGACAGGACGGTGCGCTTGTCATAGCTTTTGGCGATCGAAATGACCGCCAGCCCGTTGCCCGCCGCCGCGTCCTGCTGGACGTGCGCGGTATGCTCGGCGACGCCGTGATCGGTGTCGGAAAGCGTGCCGGCGGTGGATTGGTCGGTCATAGGATCTTCGGTTCCGTTCTGGGTTCCTGTCGCTGCCCCCATGCGCGCGTTACCCTAGCGACGCGGCGGAGGTCAATCTGGCAAGATTTTTGCAGGGATCAATGGAGAAGCCATCAGGGCGATAAAAAGGTCGGGTGCTAAAAGGAGCGTGTGCACCCGCGAAGGCGGGTGCCCATCTCCGACCGGCTCAAACTGGCACTGGCGGGAGATGGGTCCCCGCCTTCGCGGGGACACGCGTCATAATCAATGCGCCGCCTGCGGCCCGCGCACGACTCCCGACCCCGCAAGCTGATCGTCGATCGCCGCCATCAGCCGCGCGAGCGCCGCTTCGTCCTTCGCCTCGGCGCGCGCGACGAGAACGTCCTGCGTGTTCGATGCGCGCAGCAGCCACCAGCCGTCGTCGGTCAGCACGCGCGCGCCGTCGGTGCGGTCGACCGTTGCGCCCGCCGCGGTCAGCCGCGCCAGAACCTCGTCCACAATGGCGAATTTGCGCACCTCGTCGACCTGGAAGCGCAGTTCGGGCGTGTTGACCATCGCGGGCATCTCGCCGCGCAATTGGGTCACGCTCTTGCCAAGCTTCGTCGCCGCCTCGATCAGCCGGACCGCCGCGTAGGGCGCGTCGTCATAGCCGTAATAATGGTCGGCGAAGAAGATATGCCCGCTCATCTCGCCGGCCAGCGGGCTGCCGGTTTCCTTCATCTTTGCCTTGATCAGGCTGTGTCCGGTCTTCCACATCAGCGGCTTGCCGCCGAGGTCGGCGACCCGGTCGAACAGCGCCTGACTGGCCTTCACATCGGCGATCACCGTCGCCCCCGGCCGTTCCTTCAGCACTGCGGCGGCATAGATCTGCAGCAGCTGGTCGCCCCAGATCACCCGGCCTTCGCCGTCGATCGCGCCGATGCGGTCGCCATCTCCGTCGAATGCGACGCCGAAGTCGAGCTTCTTCGCGGCGACGAGCGACTTCAGGTCGGCGAGGTTCTTTTCCTCGGTGGGATCGGGATGGTGGTTCGGAAAATGGCCGTCGATATCGGTGTAGAGGAGATGATGTTCGCCGGGCAGGCGCGCGGTGAGCTTTTCGATCACCGTGCCCGCGGCGCCGTTGCCCGCATCCCAGCCGATGCGGAAGGCGCCGCCGGCGAACCCTTGGACCAGCCGGTCGACATAGGCGTCGACGATATCGATGCTCTGCGCCGTGCCTTCTCCTCCCGGGTTGACGGCTTCCCAGTCGCCCGCCGCGGCCATTTCGCCGATCCGCTGGATATCGGCGCCGAAGAAGGGGCGTCCCTGAAACACCATCTTGAAGCCGTTATAGTCGGGGGGGTTGTGGCTGCCGGTTATCTGTATGCCGCCGTCCACATCTTCGGTTGATGCGGCATAATAGAGCATCGGCGTCGGCCCCAGCCCGACATTGAGCGCGTCGATACCCGCGGCGTTGATCCCGGCGATCAGTGCGTCGGCGAGCATCGGCGACGACAGCCGCCCGTCGTAACCGACCGCCACCCGCTTGCCGCCGGCACGTGCGATCAGCGTCGCGAAGCTGCGCCCGATGGCATGGGCGTCCGCATCGGACAGCGTGTCGCCGACCACCCCGCGAATGTCATATTCGCGCAGCATGGTCGGGTGGAATTGATGGGTCATGGATGCCTCTCGGGAGGATGGAGGGGTCAGGCGACGGCGAACAGGTCGCCGTCGGGGTGGAGCCGTTCGCGCTGCGGCAGGTTCAGCCCCGCCATCGCCTCGCGCAATTCCTGCCGCGCGACAACATGGCCGATCCCCATGCCGCCGAGATGCGCCTTGTCGAGCAGGGTGAGGCCGGCCGGGAACAGCTCGCGATAGATGACGCGCTCGCCCAGCCCCGGAATGACGCGAAAGCCGACGCGCCGCGACAACTGGTTCAGCGCTTCGCCGACGCGGCGCATATTGTGCGCGTCGACATGCTGCAGACGGTTGCGCAGGATGATCCAGTCGATCGTCCGCCCGTCGCTTTTCGCCCGCGCCTTGCGCGTGTCCCAGATCAGTTCGGAATAGAAGCTGGGGCGGGTGACCTGAAAACTCTCGGGGTCGACCTGACCGATGAGGTCGAAATCGATGAAGCTGTCGTTGATCGGGGTGACGAGCGTATCGGCGGTGGTGGCAAGGTGGCGGGCGAACACATCGTCGCGGCCGGGCGTGTCGGCGACGAAATAATCGACCCCGTCGGCCAGCCGCGCAACCTGTTCGTCGAGTTCCTCGACGGTCGAGCCTTCGAACACCTCGAACTGTGGCATCGGCAGGTCGATCCCGCGGCGCTTGGCGGTGTTGGTGCGGTTTTCGAGATAGCGGTGAAAGGTGCGCTGGCGCGGGTCGAGGTCGATCCCCGCGACGCGCCAGCCCTGGCTCGCCAGCGCGACCGCGAAATGCACCGCGCAGGTCGATTTGCCCGTGCCGCCCTTTTCATTGGCGAAGATGATCCGGTGCGGGGGGGCTTTCGTCATGACCGTTGCGATTTTCCTGTTGGCGCGGCATGGCGGCCGCATGAAGGGCGTATTGGCGCCGCCAATATCGGAGGCAGGGCAAGCGTGCAAATCATCCGTGACATCGCCACGCTCCACCGCGCGGTCGCGGCGCTGAAGCAGGGCGGCAAGAGCGTCGCACTGGTGCCGACGATGGGGGCGCTGCACGCCGGGCATCTGTCGCTCGTCCGCATGGGCCGCCGCGTTGCCGACCATGTCGTGGTGTCGATCTTCGTCAACCCGACCCAGTTCGGGCCGAACGAGGATTATGCCGCCTATCCGCGCGACGAGGCGCGCGACGCCGCGCTGCTGGTCGAGGAAGGCGTGGCGCTGCTCTGGGCGCCCGATGTCGCGACCATGTATCCGGGCGGCCATGCCACGCATATCGAGGTGGCCGAACTCGGCGCCGACTATTGCGGCGCGGCGCGGCCGGGGCATTTCGACGGCGTCGCGACCGTCGTCGCCAAATTGTTCAACCAGGTGCGCCCCGACGTCGCCATCTTTGGCGAAAAGGATTGGCAGCAGCTGGCGATCATCCGCCGCATGGCGCGCGATCTCGATTTCGCGCTCGATATATTGGGCGCGCCGATCGCACGCGATGGCGACGGGCTCGCGCTGTCGTCGCGCAACGCCTATCTGTCGCCCGAACAGCGCACCGCCGCGGCGGCCTTTCCGGACGCGCTCAAGGCCGCGGTGGTGGCAATCGCGGGCGGCGCCGATGTCGCCGAAACGCTCGCCGATGCCGAGGCGGCAATCATCGCGGGCGGGTTCGACAGCGTCGATTATGTCGCGCTCGCCGACGCCGACAGCCTCGAAAGATTGACGATATTCCGCGCGCCGGCACGTCTTCTGGCGGCGGCGCGGATGGGGAAAACGCGCCTGATCGACAATTATGCGGTCGATTGATCAAGCGAAAAATTGGCGGATTTCTGTCGTTTGCGCCGCTTATCCCCAAAAAAATCACCGCGCCGTTAACGCTTTGTTGACCATAAGCCGCAAGGTTTGACCCCGAAGTCTCCATGTGGGGTGGAGACGACAGGGGGTTATCATGGCTAACAGTCTGAAGTCTGCCCAGTATCTGATCGAAAGCCGGCTGCTCGATGCGGCGCGCGGCGATGCCAATGCCTATTTCGACCTTGGCGTGGCCTTCTCGACCGGCACCGGCGGTGTCGATGTCGATCTGATCCAGGCGCATAAATGGTTCAATCTTTCGGCGCTCGGCGGCAATATCGAAGGCCAGCAGTGCCGCGCCGACGTCTCGGCCGAAATGAGCCGCGACGAGATCGCAGAGGCGCAGCGCCAGGCGCGCGCATGGCTCGACGAAACCGCCCGCCGCCCGGCCGCCCGTCGCTTCGCGGCCTGACTATTGGTTCACGCGAAGACGCGAAGGCGCGAAGAGGGCGCGTTTGCCGCGAAGCGGCTTTCTCTTTCAACTGCTGCGGCCAGCCGCGTCGTTCGCGAAGAAATGGGCCTGTCGGCCCGAGCCGTTTTCTTCGCGCCTTCGCGTCTTCGCGTGAAATTTCTCTACTCATCCGAGCGCTTGAACGGCATCTGCCCTTCGAGCCAGTCCATCTCCGCTTCTTCGGCCGCCCGTTCGCGTTCCAGAAAGTCCGCGACCGCGCGGCGGAAGCCCGGATCGGCGATGAAATGCGCCGACCAGGTCGCAACGGGGGCATAGCCGCGGGCCAGCTTGTGCGCGCCCTGTGCGCCGGCCTCGACCCGCGCGAGACCGCGTGCGATCGCCAGGTCGATGGCGCGGTAATAGCATAGCTCGAAATGCAGATAGGGAATGTCGATCAGGCATCCCCAATAGCGGCCATAAAGCGTGTCGGCGCCGATCAGGTGCATCGCGCCCGCCACCGGCCGCCCGTCCTGCCACGCGATGCTCAGCAACACATTGTCGGCCATGCGCGCACCGATCATGTCGAACGCCGCGCGCGTCAGATAGGGATGTCCCCATTTGCGCGCGCCTGTGTCCTGATAAAAGGCCCACATCGCGTCCCAATGTTCGGGGCGGATCGCGTTGCCGCTGACATCCTCGATTCGCAGACCCTGGACCGCACGCGCGCGTTCCTTGCGAAGCTGCTTGCGCTTTGCCGAGGTCAGCGTGGCGAGGAAATCGTCGAAATCGCGATAGCCGCGATTGGCGAAATGGAACTGGATGTCGCGGCGGAGCAGCCAGCCCGCCGCCTCGAACAGCGGCATCTGTTCGGGCGCAACAAAGGTCGCATGCGCCGACGACAGGTCGTTCTGCCGGACCACCGCCTCGGCCGCGCGCAGCAGCAGCGTCGCATCGTCGGCTTCGGCCGCGAGCAGCCGCGGTCCGGGTACCGGGGTGAAGGGCACCGCGATCTGAAGCTTGGGATAATAGGCGCCGCCGGCGCGCTCCCATGCGTCGGCCCATATATGGTCGAAGACATATTCGCCCTGACTGTGCGTCTTCAGATAGGCGGGCGCCGCGGCGACGAGCTGGCCCGCGCCATCCTCGACCAGCAAGGGCGCGGGCTGCCATCCGGTTCCCGGCCCGACGCTCCCCGATTCTTCGAGCAGCGCCAGAAAGGCATGACCCACGAAGGGATTGCCGCCGCCCGCCAGCGCGTCCCACGCCGCCGCCTCGACCGCGGCGACGCCGGTGCCGAGCGACAGGGTGCGGGCGGGCGGGTCTGCCTCGGCCACGATGGGCTTACGCGGGCTTCACCGCGACGATCGCGTCGACTTCGACCGCCGCGCCGAGCGGCAGGACCGACACGCCGACGGCGCTGCGCGCGTGGCGACCCGCTTCGCCGAACAGCGATTCCATCAGCTCGGAAGCGCCGTTCGCGACCTTGGGCTGCTGCGTGAAGGCGGGATCGCTGTTCACGAACACGCCGAGCTTGACGATCTTTTCGACCCGCGACCAATCGCCGTCCAGCGCCTTGCCGATCTGGGCGACGAGCATCAGCGCACAGCGCCGCGCGGCGTCATAGCCGCTTGCCTCGTCGGTGTCGGCGCCCAGCCGTCCGGTCACGACCTGCCCGTCGCGGAAAGGAAGCTGGCCGCTGATATGCAGCAGTCCGCCGGCCTCGACGACGGGGACATAGGCGGCAACCGGCGCGGCGGGTTTGGGAAGCTCGAGGCCGAGGTCGGCGAGCTTGGCGGCGATATCCATGCGTGATTCCTTCTGTCTCGATTGGGGGATTATACGGCTTCCGGCGCCGGGGCCGGAGCCTTTTCGGCAAGCCGCGCCAATATCCAGTCCTGCGCCGCTGCCCAGTCGTCTATGCGGGCATGGGCATGGCGCGCGGCGGGTATCTTGTCCGCGATCGCGGGCTCGCCGACCATGTGCAGGCGCCACACGTCGGGCGCCTCGATCGCGACCGAATGATGATGGTTCGCAAGGTCGTCGATGAACACCGCGACCGGCGGCCGGCGCTCCTCGATCAGCGCGCGCACCGGCTCGCCCTTGCCGCCGCGGCTGCCGATCACCGGTGCGTCGAAGCCAAGGGCCGCAAGCTGCGCCATGCGCGCCGCCTGATGGTCAGGGCCGACATTGGTCAGCACGACGATGTCGGCATGGCGGGCGATTTCGGCCATCGCGGAAAGCGCGCCGGGAATCGGATATTGGCGCGGCATTTCGGTGCGGAAAAAGCCGTCGAGCAGCGGCCAGACCTCGGCCGCTTCCAGCGGCGTGCCGCATTCCTTGCGCTTCAGCGCGCCGGCGAAACTCGTGTCCTCCATGCGAAAGATCACGCCATGTTCCTCGTCGACCCACTGCGCAAAGGGGACGACCATGTGCATCAGCACCTCGTCGCAATCAGTGATGACGAGCGGGCGGGTCATGGCATTGGTCCTTCCAGTCCTTCGAGGCGGCGCGCGGCAGCGGCCAAGGCTTCGGCGTCTATATCGAGTGCTTCTGCGCAGGCGACAAGGTCGGGTTCGTGCGCGGCAAGAAAGCCGAGGATCGCCGCCAGCGTCGCGCGGTCGCCCAGCGCGGCGCGCAGACCTTCGGGCGACAGGCCGGTCATGCCGAGCAGCCGTTCGGCCCGCGGCTCGTCGGCCAGAATCCAGCCGAGCGCGTGCAGCGCCAGCGCCGCGTCGCCGTCATTCACGCCGAAAATCCTTCCCTGCGAAGCAATTGTGTCGCGCCGCCGATTCGCCTAAACCGGCCGCGGACGCAAGCGGGGAAAGCTTCAACATCATGGGAAAGACCGTTCTGGTCGTCGAGGATAACGAGCTTAACCTGCGCCTGTTCTGCGACCTGCTCAACGCCCATGGCTATAGCGCGCATCCGGTGCGCGACGGCCGCGATGCGCTTGCCAAGGCGCGCGAAATCGCGCCCGACCTCATCATCATGGACATCCAGCTGCCGCACGTCAGCGGGCTCGAATTGATCGGCCAGATGAAGGCCGACCTGACGCTGCGCGCAGTGCCGATCATGGCCGTCACCGCCTATGCCGGGAAGGGCGACGAGGAACAGATTCGCGCCGCGGGCGCCGAGGCCTATGTCTCGAAACCGATTTCGGTCATCAAATTCATCGAAAGCGTCGGCGCTTTCGCCTGACCCTAGTTTCGCGGCGCCTGCCGACGGTAGCTCAGCGCTTCGGCGATATGGACGCGGCCGATCGAATCGGCGCCGGCAAGATCGGCGATCGTCCGCGCGACGCGCAGCATGCGGGTGTAGCCGCGCGCCGACAGCCGCATTGCTTCGGCCGCCTGCGCCAGCAATTGCCGCCCCGCTTCGTCGGGGGTCGCGACCGCTTCCAGCAGCTCGCCGTCGATCTCGGCATTGGTGCGCACCTTGTGCGCGGCATAGCGGGCGGTTTGGACCGCGCGCGCCGCGGCGACGCGCGCCGCGACTTCGGCGCTGCCCTCGGCGGGCGGCGGCAACGTCAGGTCGGCGGCGCTCACCGCCTCGACCTCGACATGCAGGTCGATCCGGTCGAGCAGCGGTCCCGACAGCTTGGCCTGATAATCGGCGGCGCAGCGCGGGGCGCGGCTGCAGGCGAGCGCCGGGTCGCCGAGATGGCCGCAGCGGCACGGGTTCATCGCCGCGACAAGCTGCACGCGCGCCGGAAAGGTGACATGGGCATTGGCGCGCGCAACGCTGACCTCGCCGGTTTCGAGCGGCTGGCGCAGGCTGTCGAGCACGCCGCGCTGGAATTCGGGCAGTTCGTCGAGAAACAGCACCCCCAGATGCGCCAGGCTGACTTCGCCCGGGCGCACGCGCAGCCCGCCGCCGACCAGCGCGGGCATCGACGCCGAATGATGCGGCGCGCGGAAGGGTCGCGCGCGCACCAGCCGCCCGCTTTCGAGCCCGCCCGCGACCGAGGCGATCATCGACACTTCGAGCGCTTCGGCGGGGGTCAGGTCGGGCAGGATGCCGGGCAGGCACGCCGCCATCAGCGATTTGCCCGCACCCGGCGGCCCGCTCATCAGCAGATTGTGCCCGCCGGCGGCCGCGATTTCGAGTGCGCGCTTGGCGGTTTCCTGCCCCTTGACCTGCGCCAGGTCGGCGGTGCGCCGCGGCGGCTCGACTTCGCCGGGAACGGGCGGGGAAAGCGTCGCGGTGCCGCGAAAATGGTTGAGCAGCGCGAGCAGGTCGGTCGCCGCCAGCACCTCGACATTGCCCGCCCATGCCGCTTCGGGGCCTTGCGCCGCGGGGCAGACCAGCCCGCGATCGACGCTGCCCGCGTGCAGCGCGGCGAGCAGCACGCCGGGCGAGGCCGCGACCCGTCCGTCGAGCCCCAGCTCGCCGACGACGACATAGGCGCCCAGCGTCTCGGCATCGACGACGCCCATCGCGCCGAGCAGCGCCAGCGCGATCGGCAGGTCATAATGCGACCCCTCCTTGGGCAGATCGGCGGGCGACAGATTGACGGTGATCCGCTTGGGCGGCAGCGCGAGGCCGATCGCCGACAGCGCGGCGCGCACGCGTTCGCGGCTCTCGGCGACCGCCTTGTCGGGCAGGCCGACGACCGCGAAGGCGGGCACGCCCGGTGCGATCTGGCACTGCACCTCGACGCCCCGCGCTTCGAGCCCGAGATAGGCGACGGTAGAAACGATCGCGACCATTTTGCCCCCATAGTGGCGCAGATTGTGCCTGCTTTGTTCTGCGTTCCGTCATAAGCCAAGTGCCGGAAAGGTCGAGTCCTTTCGGCGCCATCCTGGATGCGTCCCCCGTACCTCTTTACAACATACCGACCAGTTGGTATGTAAGCATTCATGACCGCGACTCACTCATCGTCCGACCCGCTTCCGGCCCCTCGCGCACCGCGCGGCAGTGCGCGCGACAAGCTGATCGCCGCCGCGCATCAGGAGGTGCGGCGTCAGGGCTATGCCGCGACCACGGTCGACCAGATCTGCGCCGCCGCGGGCGTGACCAAGGGCGCCTTTTTCCATCATTTCGAATCGAAGGAGGCGCTGGCCGTCGCCGCGGCCGAGGCCTGGACCGAACGCGCGCGGCCAATGTTCGACATGCTGCCGCACACGAAGCTGGAGGACCCGCTCGACCGGCTGCTCGGCCATATCGATTTCCGTTTCTCGCTGCTGCACGGCCCGGTCGACGGCTTCACCTGCTTCGTCGGGACGATGGTGCAGGATGCCTATGCGACCAGCGAGCCGATCCGGTTGGCGTGCGAGGCGAGCATCGCCGCCTATTGCGAGGCTCTCGCCCCCGACATCGAAGCCGCGATGCAGGCCTATGGCGCGCCTGCGGGGATGAGCGCGCTCGATCTCGCGCGGCATATCCAGTCGGTGCTGCAGGGCGGCTTCGTTCTGGCCAAAACCACCAACGACCCGGCGATTGCCCGGGAAAGTGTCGCGCATCTGACGCGTTATGTCCGCATGCTGTTCGGGCGGACCTGACGAAAAATCCCCCCAGGAAGAGGAGTGCCACCCATGTCCAAGATGATCTTCGTCAACCTGCCGGTTCGCGACCTCGCGAAATCCATGGCCTTCTATGAAGCGCTCGGCTTCACCAACGAACCGCGCTTCACCGACGAGACTGCGGCGGCGATGGTCTGGTCCGACAGCATCTTCGTGATGCTGCTGACGCACGACAAGTGGAAAAGCTTCACCGATCGCCCGATCCCGCCGACCGGCGCCAGCGAGGTGTCGCTCGCGCTCGCGATGGAGGACCGCGCGGCGGTCGACGCGATGATCGCCGCCGCCGCGGCGCACGGCGGCACCGCCGACATCAACCCGGTGCAGGATCATGGCTTCATGTACGGCCGCGACCTCCTCGACCCCGATGGCCATGTCTGGGGTCCCTTCTGGATGGACCCCGCCGTCGCGAACGGCGAGGCGGCGGTGCCCGAGGTCTCGCAATGAGTTTCCAGGCCTATCTCGACAATGTCGAGGCCAAGACCGGCAAGTCGGCCGAGGCGCTGCGCGCGATGGCCGTCGAGCGCGGCCTCGCCGACGCGGACGGGCTTGCCGCGGGTGTCAAGGCCGGCGCGGTGGTCGACTGGTTGAAGCAGGATTTCGACCTCGGCCATGGCCACGCCATGTCGATCGTCGCGTTCATCAAGGGCAAGAGGGAGTAGGGCCATGGGCGTCAAATCCGATGCGGCGATCGAAATCACCGCTTTCGACTGGGTTCCCGATTTCGCGCAGGGCTTCGTCCGCGACCTGCGTCCGCGCTGGGCGTGCGAGGAAATGGGCGTCGATTATGCCGAGCGGCTGATCAGCGCGGTCAACCGGCCGGCCGATCATTATCGCGACCAGCCGTGGGGGCAGGTGCCGGTGCTGCGCGACGGCAATGTCCGCCTGTTCGAAAGCGGCGCGATCCTGCTCCATCTCGCCGAACAGGACGCCGCGCTGCTGCCGCGCGACCCGCAAGGGCGCGCCACGGTGACGAGCTGGCTCTTCGCCGCCTACAACAGCGTCGAACCGCTGATGTTCGAACTGTCGAACATAGAGATTTTCGCGGCGGGCGAGGAATGGGCGCGGCTGCGCCGTCCCGGCCTGCTCGAATTCCTTCGCACCCGGCTCGGCAAGCTTGCGGAGGCGCTGGGCGACCGGCCGTATCTCGCGGGCGACTTCAGCGTCGCCGATATCGCGATGGCGACGGTGCTGCGCGAAGGGATAGAGGCGGGCGTCGTTGCCGAACATCCGCGGCTCGAAACCTATCTCGCGCGCTGCCTCGACCGCCCCGCCTTCGGCCGTGCGCTCGCTGCACAGCTCGCCGCCTTCACCGAGGAGCCGAGCGCCGCATGACCTGATACCCCTGGAAAGAAAAATGGAGAGAGACGATGACCTATGTCGAAGGCTTTGTGCTGGCGGTGCCTGCCAATGCGAAGGACGCCTATCGCGAGCATGCCGCCGATGCGGTGGCGCTGTTCAAGGAATTCGGCGTTCGCCGCCATGTCGAATGCTGGGGCGATGACGTCCCCGTCGGCAAGGTCAACGACTTCCGCACCGCAGTGCAGGCAAAGGAGGGCGAGGAGATCGTCTTTTCCTGGTTCGAATATCCCGATCGCGCGGCGCGCGACGCCGCGACCGAAAAGATGATGAGCGATCCGCGTATGCAGGCGATGGGCGCGGCAATGCCCTTCGACGGCCAGCGGATGATCGTTGCGGGCTTCGCCTCGATCGTCGAGGAAGGGCTGGGCGGCCCGATGGGGTATACCGACGGCTTTGTGGTCGCGGTTCCGACCGCCAATCGCGACGCCTATCGCGCGCTCGCCGAAAAGGCCGCGGTCGTCTTTCTCGACCATGGCGCGACGCGCGTCCTCGAATGCTGGGGCGACGATGTACCGGACGGCAAGGTCACCGACTATCGCCGCGCGGCCCACGCCGAAGCGGACGAAAATATCGTGTTCAGCTGGATCGAATGGCCCGACAAGGAAACGCGCGTCGCGGGTTGGGACAAGATCATGGCCGACGACCGTATGCGGCACGACCCGGCCGACCAGTGCTTCGACGGCAAGCGCATGATCTACGGCGGCTTCGCGCCGGTCCTCGACGCCTGACCTCAGGGCCCTTCCTTCCCCAGATACGAAACGGAGAATGATGATGACGAACCCCAAGGGCAGCTTCATCTGGTACGAACTGATGACCGGCGATCCCGATGGCGCGGCGCGCTTCTATGGCGCCGTCGTCGGCTGGACGATCGCGGGCGCCGCCGATCCCGCGGCGCCTGGTGGGGCCGATTACCGCATGATCGGGCGCAGCGACGGCGGCAATGCCGGCGGCATGCTGGCGCTCAATGCCGATATGCTCGCGGGCGGCGCGCGGCCGGGCTGGCTCGGCTATCTCTACACGCCCGATGTCGATGCGGCGGTCGCCGCGATCACCGCCGACGGCGGCAGCGTCCATATGCCCGCGACCGACCTGCCCGTCGGCCGCATCGCGATGGTCAGCGATCCGCAGGGCGCGCCCTTCTATGTCATGAACCCGGTGCCGCCGCCGGGCATGGAGGGCATGACGAGCGACGTCTTTTCGGTGACCGAGGCGCAGCATGTCCGCTGGAACGAGCTGTCGACCGACGACCCCGAAGCCGCGATCGCCTTCTACCGCCGCCACTTCGGCTGGGGGCAGGAGGGCGCGATGGATATGGGCGCGATGGGCAGCTACCGCTTCCTGCAACTCGGCGACATCGGCATCGGCGCGGTCATGCCGCGCATGCCGCAGATGCCGGTGTCCGCCTGGACCTATTATATCGGCGTCGACGACATCGACCGCGCGCTGGCCGCCGTTGCCGCCGAGGGCGGGCAACTGCTCAGCGGCCCGCATGAAATCCCCGGGGGCGAATTTTCCGCAACCGGGCTCGACCCGCAGGGCGCCGCCTTCGGCCTCGTCGGCCCGCGCCGCTGAACCGAAAGAAGGGAGAGAGACGATGGAGAATCAAGGACCGACCGGCGGACTGACCCCGCATATCGCGATCGCCGACAAGCGCGCGAGCGAGGCGATCGAATTCTACAAACAGGCGTTCGGTGCCGTCGAACAGGTGCGGATGCCGGCCGAGGACGGCGTGCGGCTGATGCATGCGCATCTGCTCGTCAACGGATCGTCGCTGATGATGCACGACGATTTCCCCGAATATTCGGGCCAGGCGATGGCCGCGCCGTCGGGCGTGACGCTGCACCTGCAGGTCGACGATGCCGACCGCTGGTACGACCGCGCGATCGCGGCGGGCGCGACGTCGGTGATGGCACCCGAAAACATGTTCTGGGGCGATCGCTACGCCCAGGTGAAGGACCCGTTCGGCCACCTCTGGTCGATCGGCCATCCGCTGAAGGGAGAAGGATGATGAGCAAGCCCCCCGTGACGCTGTGCCTCTGGTACGACAAGGATGCCGAAGAAGCGGCGCAATTCTACGCCGCGACCTTTCCCGACAGCGCGGTCGGACCGGTTCACCGCGCCCCCGGCGATTTTCCCGGCGGGAAGGAAGGCGATGCGCTGACCGTCGAGTTCACCGTTCTGGGTATCGCGTGCGTCGGGCTGAACGGCGGCCCGATCTTTCCGCACAGCGAGGCCTTTTCCTTTCAGGTATCGACCGAAACGCAGGAAGAAACCGACCGCTATTGGAACGCCATCGTCGGCAATGGCGGCGCCGAAAGCGCGTGCGGATGGTGCAAGGACAAATGGGGCCTCAACTGGCAGATCACCCCGCGGATCCTGATCGAAGCGACGACGAGCAGCGACAAGGGGGTGGCGAAGCGCGCCTTCGATGCGATGATGACGATGAAAAAGATCGACATCGCGGCGATCGAGGCCGCGGTGCGGGGTGACGCCGTTGGCGCGGCGTAGCCCCTTCCTCTTCGCCTGGGCGCTCTGCGGCACGCTCGACATCCTCTATGCTGCGGTGTGGAGCGTGCTCGCGGGCAGCGATCCCGGGCGGATGCTGCGCGGCGTCGCCAAGGGCCCCTTTGGCGACGGTGCTGCCGACTGGGGCGCGGCGGGCGCGCTTGCGGGGCTCGCTACCCACTATGCGATCATGGCGGCGATGGTCGGCGTCTGGTTCGCCGCGGCGGCGCGAATCCCCGCGCTGCGCAGGCCGTGGTGGCTCAGCGGCACACTCTATGGCCTCGTCCTCTATCTGGTGATGAACGCGATCGTGCTGCCGCTGCGCTTCGGTGCACCCTTTCCGCCTGCCGATCTCGCCAAGGGCGCGATCGCATTATTTCCGCATATCGCTTTCATCGGCCTGCCGCTTGCGTGGCTGTCGATGCGGCAGGAGAATGACCGATGATCCTCTATGGCCACCCCTTTTCCTCCTATACGTGGAAGGCGCAGATCGCCTTTTACGAAAAGGAGGTCGCGCACGAATTCCGCGCGATCGAGACCGAGCCGCCCTTCACCCATTATGACGAACTGCGGGCGCATTGGCCGGTCGGGCAATTTCCGCTGATCGTCGATGACGGGCGCCCGCTGTTCGAGGCGAGCATCATCGCCGAATATCTCGATCAGCGCTCGGACGCCGGCCCGCGGCTGATTCCCGCCGATCCGCAGGCGGCGCTGGAGGTGCGCTTCCTCGACCGGATATTCGACAATCATTTCCAGGCGCGCTTTCAGGCCGCGGTGGCCGAATATCTGCCCTTCATCACCGAAACGCCCGATCTGGCCCGCGTCGCCCGCGCCCGCGATCAGCTCGAACAAGTCTATGGCTGGCTCGAGACGCGGCTGGGCGATGGCGACTGGGCGACGCCCTATGGTTTCACGCTGGCCGATTGCGCCGCGGCGCCGGCGCTCTTCTATGCCGACTGGGTGCATCCGATCGACCCGGCCCACGCCAAATTGCGCGCCTACCGCGCCCGCCTGCTCGCGCGGCCGTCGGTGGCGCGCTGCGTCGAGGATGCGCGGCCCTATCGCAGCTATTTCCCGCTCGGCGCCCCCGACCGCGACTGAGCCTCCGCGTTCCGAACTGACTGGGGGCGTCCCGATATGCGGTTAACGCCGCGCTGACGGTGGTGCTTTGCCATTTGGGAACCGCGCGCGCGCGAAGGCGGGTCGATGGTTTCGCCTGTCGCCCCCGCCGCGCTTCTCCGGACGCTGCTCGTCGCGTTGTTCGCGGCGCTGCTCGCCTTCGCGCCGGCGCAGGCGCGGGCGCAGCAGCTCGTGACAATTACGACCACGGTGACGACTACCGTGACATGGGTCGATGATGACGCGCCCGATGCCGGGGATGCGGACGCCGACGAAGCCGACGCGGTCGCGGTCGACGACGACACCGCCGCCCTGCTCGACGATGCCGCGGTTGCGGGTGCGGCCGATCTGGGGGCGACGCGGCGCTACGCCCCCGGCGCCGGGCTGGCGACGCGCGGCCCGGCGGAGGCGCGCTTTGGCCCCTTTGCGGTCGTCGACGGCACGACGGCGCGGATGAGCGGCGATGTCGATGATGCGACGCCGCGCCAGTTCGCCGCGATGCTCGCGGCCTTTCCGGGCGTGAAGCGGCTCGAGATGATCGACTGCCCCGGCAGCCTCGATGAAGAGGCCAATCTGATTCTCGCCCGCGCGATTCGCCGGGCGGGTCTGGAAACCGTCGTCCCGAGCGGCGGTTCGGTGCGGTCGGGTGCGGTCGAGCTCTGGCTCGCCGGTTCCACCCGCCGCGCCGCTCCCGATGCCGAATTCGGCGTCCACAGCTGGGCCGACGAATATGGGCGCGAGGCAAAGGACTATCCCGCCAGCGATCCCGTCCACGCCGAATATATCGGCCTCTACCGCGAAATGGGCATGGACGACGCGCATGCCCGCGCCTTCTATGCGCTGACCAACGCCACCCCCTTCGATCAGGTGCGCTACCTGACCCGCGACGATATGGCGCGCTTCGTCCCGCTGAACTGAGTATCGCCGTCGCTCCATTGGGAAGGGCCGGTTGCGGCCGTATTTTGCCATATCCATCATCGTCATGCGGGACTTGATCCGGGATGACGAAAAAGGCGTTGGCGCGCCAAGCTGCCTTACCCTTGCAACACGCCTCGACGCTCCCCACATCGCCCGCCATGGCAAAGCGCGGCTTATACCAGCGATTGCGATCGAACGCGCAGGTGCGTAGCGCGCTGTTCTGCCTCGGCGGGCTGCTGATGATCGTCGCGGTGTTGATCGGCCCGTTACCCGGCCCCGGCTTCATCATCCTGTTTCCGGTCGGGCTGATGCTGGTCCTGCAGAACAGCGCCTGGGCAAAACGCCGCTATGTCCGGTTCAAGCGCCGCCATCCGCGCTACGGCGCCTGGACCGACCGCGTCATGCGCCGGGTCAGCGCCGCGCGCCGCCGCGCCCGCGCCGCGCTCGAGGCGCTCGATGCGGATTGATCGCGATCGGGCGTCGAGGGCGATTGACTTTCGCCCGACTCTCGCTTATCCGCGCCTCGATCAGCGGCCGCCCTCGCTTGGCGGCCCTTTTTCGTTGCACCGATTGAAGAGAATTTGGGGATACCGCGATGAAGCGCACCTATCAACCGAGCCGCCTCGTGCGCAAGCGCCGTCACGGCTTCCGCGCCCGCAAGGCGACCGTCGGCGGCCGCAAGGTTCTCGCCAACCGTCGCGCCCAGGGCCGCAAGAAGCTGTCGGCCTGATCGCCGACGCTTCGCCGCCAGCGCAGCTGGTGCGAACGCTTTCAAAACGCAGCGAATTTCTGGCCGCCAACCGCGGCCTTCGCTTTCCCATGCCCGGCTTTGTCCTGCTCGTGCGTCCGCGCGGCGACGGCGACGATGCGCCGGGCATCGGCTTTACCGTCAGCAAGAAGGTGGGCAACGCCGTCACCCGCAACCGGATGAAGCGCCGTTTCCGCGCGCTCGCCCGCGCCGCGCTTGCCGCGCGGGGAATCGCGGGCGCCGACCATGTGATGATCGGGCGGCCGGGCGGCAACGACATCGCCTTTGCCGAACTGGGTGAGCATCTCGATTCGGCGCTCGCGCGCGCCGCGAAGAAGCTGGCGAAATGACCGGCTGTCCTACATTGTTCCGATGGCATAGCGTCCAGACATGATCCCGCCCGCCCCACGCCGCAAACCGCGAATCGCGAATGAAGTTGCGCAGTTTTCTGCGGCTATGCGCTCCGTGCCCCTTCCCGACCCGGGTCATGGCGCCGCAATTGGTGCAATCGCGTGTGAAGTTGCGCAGTTTTCCGGGCGTTTCCCGTGATTGCCCGTCTGCTCATCCTGATCGCCCGCGCCTGGCAGTTGGGCCCGTCGCGTATCCTGCCGCCGACGTGCCGCTATGCGCCGTCGTGCAGCGAATATGCGATCATAGCGCTGAAACGCCATGGTGCGATCAAGGGTGGCTGGCTGGCGACAAAGCGGCTATTGCGCTGCCATCCTTGGGGCGGCCACGGCTACGACCCCGTACCTTGATGCGGCATTTCCCCACATTGACCAGAAGAGAGACCGAAGAGCGTGGACGACAAGCGTAACCTGATCGCGGCAATTTTACTGTCGGTGGCGATCCTGCTCGGCTGGAATTTCGTTTCGGAGAAATTCTTTCCCACCCCGGCAAAGCCCGACGTGACCAAGACCGTCGCCGGCGCGCCCGGTGCGACTCCCGCGGCGCCACAAGGCCAGCCCGCCAGTGCGCCCCCATCCGGCACGCCCGCGGTCGCGGCACCGGTCGCCAAGACGACGATTCTGCCGGTCGAGGCTGCGCTGGCCACGGGCAATCGGGTGCCGATCGAAACCCCGTCGCTCGCGGGATCGATCAACCTTGTGGGCGCGCGGATCGACGACATCACACTGACCAAATATCGCCAGACGATCGAAAAGAACGCGCCGCCGGTGCGCCTGTTCGCGCCGGGCAACAGCAAGGCCGCCTATTTCGCGAGCGTCGGCTGGTCGGCGCAGGGGATCGAGGTTCCGGGGCCGACGACGCTGTGGACTGCCAGCGGCACGAAGCTGACCCCGGCGACCCCCGTGACGCTCAGCTGGTCGAACGCGACCGGCCAGACCTTCCGCGTCGAATATAGCATCGACGACAAGTATCTGATCACCGCCAAGCAGACGATCGCGAACGCGGGCAGCGCGCCGGTCGCGGCGAGCAGCTTCGCGCTGATCGACCGCCTCGGCAAGCCGACCGACCCGCACGAAAAGGACAGCTGGACGATCCACGTTGGTCCGACCGGCTATCTGGACGGCAAGTCGGTGTTCGACGTCGATTACAAAAATCTCGATGAAGGCGGCGCCTTCAAATATAATTCGGCGGCGTGGCTTGGCTTCACCGACAAATATTGGCTCGCTGCGGTGATCCCGGCGAAGGACGAGCGCGTCACCGCGTCGATCACCGCGCCGGCCGCGGACAATTATCAGACGCTGTTCGCGCGCGACTTCAAACAGGTGGCGCCGGGAACGCAGGTGTCGACCACCAGTCGTATCTTCGCCGGCGCGAAGGAAGTCAGCATCCTGTCGCATTATCAGGACCAGCAGGGCATCACGCGCCTGTCGAATGCGATCGACTGGGGCTGGTTCGAATTTTTCGAGGTGCCGATCTTCAAACTGCTCGACTGGCTGTTCCGCCAGATCGGCAATTTCGGCGTCGCGATCATGCTGCTCACCGTCATCATTCGCGGCCTGATGTTCCCGATCGCGCAGCGTCAGTTCCATTCGATGGCGCAAATGCGCCTCGTCCAGCCCAAGATGAAGGCGCTGCAGGAACGTCACAAGGACGACAAGCCGAAGATGCAGCAGGAGCTGATGAAGCTCTACAAGGACGAAAAGATCAATCCGCTCGCGGGCTGTCTGCCGATCGTCATCCAGATTCCGATCTTCTATGCGCTCTACAAGGTGCTGATGCTGACGATCGAAATGCGGCACCAGCCCTTCGCATTGTGGATTCGCGACCTGTCGGCGCCCGATCCGCTGCACTTCCTAAACCTCTTCGGCCTGCTGCCCTTCACGCCGCCGTCGCTGCTCGCGCTCGGGCCGCTCGCGCTGCTCCTGGGCATCACCATGTTCCTGCAGTTCCGCCTCAATCCGCAGGCGACCGATCCGGTGCAGCAACAGGTGTTCAAGATCATGCCGTGGATGTTCATGTTCATCATGGCGCCCTTCGCGGCGGGCCTGCTGCTTTACTGGATCACCAACAACTGCCTGTCGATCGCGCAGCAGCAGTGGATGTATCGCAAATTCCCGCAACTCCGGGCGGCGCCGGTAAAGTGAGCGAGATCGATCCGGCGGCCGAAGATCGCGGCGAACGCGCCCGCAAGCTGTTTGCGGGTCCGATCGCCTTTCTGAAATCGGCGCCCGCACTCCAGCACCTGCCCGCGCCGAGCGTCCCGGAGATCGCCTTTGCCGGCCGCTCGAACGTCGGCAAATCGTCGCTGCTCAACGCGTTGACCAATCGCAACGGGCTTGCACGCACCTCGGTCACGCCGGGGCGCACGCAGGAGCTCAACTATTTCGACGTCGGAAATCCGCTGGTGTTCCGCCTTGTCGACATGCCGGGCTATGGCTTTGCGAAGGCGCCCAAGGATGTTGTCAAGAAGTGGCGTTTTCTGGTCAACGACTATCTGCGCGGGCGTCAGGTGCTCAAACGGACGCTGGTGCTGATCGACAGCCGGCACGGCTTCAAGGATGTCGACCGCGAGGTGCTCGAAATGCTCGACACCGCCGCGGTCAGCTACCGCGTCGTGCTGACCAAGGCCGACAAGATCAAGGCGAGCGAACTCGCTGCGGTCCACGCCGCCACCGAGGCGGAGGCCCGCAAACATCCCGCCGCGCACCCCGAGGTGATCGTGACGAGCAGCGAAAAGGGTATGGGCATCGCCGAGCTGCGCACCGCGGTGCTGGAGGCGGTGGAGAGTTGACGAAATGTCTCCCCTCCCGCAAGCGGGATGGGAATATGGAGACCGCATGAAACTCTTCATCGGGAACAAGGCCTATTCGAGCTGGAGCCTGCGCGGCTGGCTCGCCACCCGCCACAGCGGTCTGCCGTTCGAGGAAGTCACGGTTCCGCTCTATGACGAGGACTGGAATCGCCGCCGCGAGGGCGATGAATTCGCGCCGTCGGGCGGCAAGGTGCCGATCCTGTGGGACGGCAGCGATATCGTCGTCTGGGACAGTCTGGCGATCATCGACTATCTAAACGAAAAAACGGGCGGCGCCCGCGGCTATTGGCCCGCCGACATGGCGGCGCGCGCAATGGCGCGGTCGATGGCGGCCGAAATGCACGCCAGCTTCTCGGCGCTACGCCGCCACCACAGCATGAACATCCGCCGCATCTATCCCGCCGCGGAGCTGTTGCCCGAGGTGCAGGCCGACGTCGTCCGCATCCTCCAGATCTGGGCCGAGGCGCGCGCGCGGTTCGGGGGCGAGGGCGATTATCTGTTCGGCGACTGGTCGGCCGCCGACATGATGTTCGCGCCGGTCGTGACGCGCTTCATCACCTATTCGATCCCGTTGCCGCGCTTTGCCCTGCCTTACTGCCAGGCGGTCGTCAGCCATCCGCATATGCAGGAATGGATCGGCGGCGCGCAGGCCGAAGACTGGGTCATCGAGCAGTTCGAAGGCGCGCAGCAGGACTGACGCACCGACCCGCCAGTGCGCTCAGAAACTCTGCTCGTCGTAGATTTTCGACAGGTCGTGATGCCAGGCACCCTCGTACCGGTCGAGCAGGTCGTGGGCGGGCGATTTGCCGCTCTTGGCGATACGCCGCAGCGGTTCGAGGAAGCCGACCTCGTTATCGCCCATCGAATTGACCTCGCCCCGCGCCGCCAAGCCCGCAGCCGCAATGTCGAGCACGCGGTGCGCGAGTTCGCCGAGCGTCCCGCCGCCGGGGGCGGGCGCGTCGAGGCCCTCGCTGGGCACCGCATCGCGCAGCGCCTGCTGTTCTTCGATGCTCCAGCCCTTGACCAGATCCCATGCGGCATCGAGCGCGCCCTGATCGTAGAGCAGCCCGACCCAGAGTGCCGGCAACGCGCAGATGCGGTTCCACGGGCCGCCGTCGGCGCCGCGCATTTCGAGAAAGCTCTTCAAACGCACTTCGGGGAAGGCGGTCGAGAGATGGTCGTTCCAGTCGGAAAGCCGCGGCAGTTCGCCCGGCAGGACCGACAGCTCACCCTTCATGAAATCGCGGAAGCTGAGGCCCGCCGCGTCGATATACTTGCCGTCGCGGAAGACGAAATACATCGGAACGTCGAGCATGTAGTCGACATAGCGTTCATAACCGAAGCCATGCTCGAACACGAACGGCAGCATGCCCGTGCGCGCCGGATCGGTGTCGGTCCAGATATGGCTCCGGTACGACATGAAGCCATTGGGGCGGCCCTCGGTAAAGGGCGAGGAAGCAAAGAGAGCGGTCGCGAGCGGCTGAAGCGCCAGGCTCACCCGGAACTTCTGCACCATGTCGGCCTCGCTCGCATAGTCGAGGTTGGTCTGGATGGTGCAGGTGCGCAGCATCATGTCGAGCCCCATGCTGCCGACGCGCGGCATATGGTTCAGCATGATCTTGTAGCGGCCCTTGGGCATGACGGGCAGTTCGGCGCGCGTCTTGTCGGGCCACATGCCGACGCCGAGGAAGCCGAGCCCGAGTTCGGCGCCGACTTCCTTGACCTGCTTCAGGTGGCGGCCGGTTTCGGCGCAGGTCTGGTGCAGATTTTCGAGCGGCGCACCCGACAGTTCGAGCTGGCCCGCGGGTTCCAGGCTGACGGTGCCGTCGCTGCCCGCGAGCGCGATGACATGACCGCCCTCGATCACCGGCTCCCAGCCGAAGCGCGTGAGCGCCATCAGAAGGTCGCGGATGCCGCCGGGTTCGTCGTAGCTCGGCGCCCGGTGATCGCTGGTGCGATAGACGAATTTCTCGTGCTCGGTGCCGATCCGCCACCGCTCCTTGGGCTTTTCGCCCTTGATCATGGGGGCCGCGAGCTGGTCGCGGCTTTCGATGATGGGATCGTTTTGATCTGAAACCTGCCGCGTGCTCATGGCAGCGCATGTAAGCGGCCTCGCGGCATCTTGGAAGGGGTCAGTTGACGGTTACGTCGAAGACCGTTGCAAAGGCGCTGCCGGGGCCAAGTGCCGCGGTCGAGGCCGACACCGTTGTCCCCGCGATTGCGGCGCCGAACGGGTCGCTTTCGTCGGCCCCCGTGGCATTGTCGTCTTCCCCGGTCGTCGCGCCGGCACAGCTCGTGCCGCTGCGCAGCGAACCGGGAACGAAGCTGGTCGTCGCGGGCAGCGGGTCGGCGACGTAGATCGCCGTCGCGGTCGCGCTGCCGCCGTTGGTCACCAGCAGGCAATAGCGCATGGTGGCACCGGGAATCGCCTTGGGATTGGTCGTGCCGTTGACCGGATCGCTGACGATGCTGCTCGTCTTCGCGATCAGCAGATTGGCGACCGGACGGCAGAAATTGATGTCGTGAATCGCCATGCCCTGCTGCCCCGGATTCGCCGGGGCAAGGCTGTGGCTGCCATATTCGATGGTGATGGTGTCGACCGGCGCGGCAAAGGTGACGACGACATTGCCGTTGGCGCTGCCGTCGGCGGAGGTGGCGTCGCCATAGGCGCTGTTGCCGACGACATAATTGGCGACGCCGTTGGTCAGCGTTGGATAGACGATGGTGCCGTTGAAGCTGCCGGTAACGGTCACGCGGTCGGCGAACTGGCCCGAGGCATAGTCGATGTCGAACAGGGTGAATTGCGCCCCCGGCACCGCGGTCGGCAGGCTGATCGTCGATGTGACGACGCCCGCCTGGCTCGTGAAGTCGACGATCTCGAAGATCGAATATTGCGCAGGCGACAGGCCGCCGGTGACGACATTCTGCCGCGTCGGCGACTGGCCGCCATAGATGGCGTTGCTCAGAAAGCTGCCGCCGCTGATCGCGATGTTGACGTTCATCGTGCCGATGGCGGCCAGCGCATAGCTGCCGCTCGTCGTGCCGGCAGACCAGCTCACGCTGTCCCAATCGTGCAGCGTCGATCCGGCCGGGCAGATCAGCACCGGCGGCACGCCCGCGACGCGGCTGCCCGAGACGGTGAAACTGGCTGCGGCATAATCATCTTCGCCGGTCGCGCCATTGCCCGGCGTCGAATCGATGTCGGGTGCCGAGGAGGCGGTGATTTCGGCGCTGTTGAGGATCGTCGCGCCCGATGTCGCATTGACCGTGCCGCTGATCGTCAGCGTGCGGGTCGCACCCGGCGGGACGCTGCCGACCGTCCAGACGCCGGTCGTACTGTTGTAGCTGCCGAATCCGGTCGCGCTCGTGAAGCTGAAGCCGGCCGGCAGCGTGTCCTGCACCGTGACGCCGGTCGCGGTCGCCGGCGATCCGCTCGCATTGGTGACGGCCAGCATGTAGCTGATGCTCGATCCCGTCGCCGGAGCCGCGCTGCTGACGCTCTTGGTCAGCGACAGATCGGCATAGTTGGCGGGCAGGCTGGTCAGATACAGGTCGGCGCGGACGAAATTGCCATTGTCCGCCTGCGGATATTGATCGCAGATCTCGAGCCGCCATGTACCTTGCGCATTTTCGCCGTTGAACGCCGACAGCGGCGAATTGGGGCTGAAGTTGTTCTGATAGGGCGGCGCGCTGGTCGAATGGGTCACGGTATTTCCGTCGGTGTTGACCGTCTGCACGCCGCCGTCGTTCAGGCGCACGTTGAAATTGTCACCCGAAATATTGTTGGTGTCGCCGTTGACAAGCTGGACCCGCGTGCCCGCCGGCGATTGCAATGTGATCCTGAGGTCGCCGCGCCACGTATGGGTTGCGAGGACGCCAAGATCGACGTCACCGACGATATAGCTGGTCGATACCGTGAAATTGCGGACGAGCGGCGATGAACAGGGGGTGCCGCTATTGATCGCGCCGCCGGTCGTGTTGCTGTATGTCGTGGTGGTCTGCGCACGGGCAGCGGGTGCAACGACGAGCGCCATCGCCAGCCACAGGAGCATGGTCCACGCCCTGATTGGCAGCGTCCGCTGGCCCCCACGCCAGCGTCCTCGGCTTTGGTCCCGCCGTTGCATGGCGACCCTTTGCCGGCAACATCCCTAATTTGGAGTTAATAACTGCCAGTTTGGCAGCATTCTTGTTTCAATATGAAACAGCTTCTAACCGCCGCGCCAGTCGCCGTGCTGGGCCATCCATAGCGCCGTTGCTGCGATCGCGGCGGTTTCGGCCCGCAGGATACGCGGTCCGAGCGCGATGCGTTGGATAGCGGCGTGATCGATCAGCATCGCGCGTTCGCGGTCGGTGAAACCGCCTTCTGGGCCGGTCAGAATGGCCGCGGGCGCTGGCGCCGCAATCGTAGCGAACGGAGCCCCGCCCGCTTCGTCGGCGAAGAGTAGCGCGCGACCGACCGGCCAGTCTTTCAACAGCTGGGGGAGTTTGACCGGATCGGCGAGGTCGGGGAGTGCGGTCCGGCCGCATTGTTCGCAGGCCTCGACAATCTGTGCAGCGAGCCGCTCCTGCTTCACGCGCTCGACGACCGTGCGTTCGGTGATGACGGGCTGGAGCCGCGCGATGCCGAGCTCGGTTGCCTTTTCGATGATCCAGTCGAGCCGCGCCTTTTTCACCGGCGCGAAGCAGAGCCAAAGATCGGGTACGCGTTCGATCGGGCGCATCTGGTGTTCGACGCGGATCGACAGCGTCCGCTTCGATGCTTCGGCGATCGCGCCGAGCCACTCGCCGCTGCGATTGTCGAACAGCAGCAGCGGATCGCCCGGTTTCGCGCGCATGACGTTGAGCAGATAATGGGCGGCCGGTCCGTCGAGCGCCACCATCGCGCCGGCGGCAAGCGGCGTGTCGGTAAAGAGTCGGGGCGTGCTGGCGGGCGGCCAGGCAGGTGTCGCGGGCATGGCTGGGCGATAGCAGAGGCACAATCTTCGCGCATCTTTTGCTTTGCCTGGGCCCGATTGTTCCGTTTCGGGCCAGAATCCCCGAAAAACTGCCATTCCCGGTCAGGCCGATTAGCGATTTGGTAAGCAGTTTCCCCCTAGGTGCAAGGCTACCAGCCGCGCATCTGGTGGGTCGCGCGACCGGGCCAAGAGGGGTTTTAGACCATGCGAGGGACCGTTTTCAGCCGCCTGCGGGCCGGCATCTCGACCTTCTGCCGCGACACGCGCGGCAACACGATGATGCTGACGGCGGGCGCGCTCGTGCCGATCGTGGCGCTCGTAGGGTCGGGCGTCGATATCGGCCGTGCCTATATGGCCGAGCTTCGCCTGCAGCAGGCGTGCGATGCGGGCGTGCTCGCGGGCCGCCGCGCGATGCAGGGCGGCGATTATGATTCGAACGCCGAAGGCGAAGCGAACAAGATGTTCGCCTTCAACTTCCCGTCGGGAATGTATGCAAGCAGCGGCGTCGATTTCAAATCGAAGGCGCAGGGGACGTCGAACGTCGTCGGCGAAGCCAAGGTTACGCTGCCCACCGATATCATGAAGATATTCGGGACCAAGCAATTCGACCTTGCGGTCAACTGCACCGCGAAGCTGGAAATCTCGAACGCCGACATCATGATGGTGCTCGACGTCACCGGCTCGATGGCGACGACCAATTCGGGCGACTCGGTCAATCGCATCAGCGCGCTCAAGACCGCGACGATGAACTTCTTCGACACGCTGACCACCGCCGACGTCGGCGACGGCCGCCTGCGCTTCGGCGTCGTGCCGTACAGCTCGAGCGCCAATGTCGGCTCGATTCTCTATGCGAAGAATCCTGACTGGCTGTCGAACAATGTGCTGCTGCCTTCGCGCACGCCGATCTTCAAGATCACCTACGGTAATGGCCAGACCGTCGAAAACGGCTCGTCAACGGGCAGCGTCACCTACGGCAATTGGTCCAACGTCAGCACCGTCAGCGGCCAGAACAGCAGCAGCTGCGGCAATCTGGAGCCGCCGGCCGACACGACGCCGTCACCGAGCGGGTCGCCGACCGTCAACCAGACCGGGCAGACCTTTGATAGCGACGGCAACCGCGTCACGACCAACAACAACTCGCAGACTTATACCTATTATAATTACCAATATACCTGGTCGAGCAGCAAGTGCCGCCTTCAGCGCCGCGTTGCGACCTATACGCGCACCTCGACAACGACGACGACCGAAGAGCCGATCCAGACCTTCGATAATAAATATCGCTACGAAGATCGCGTTTTCGACGTCACGCAGGCGAAGGCGGGCTCGGCGATTGTCACCGACACGGGCGACAGCGGCACCAACTATTCGGCCACCTGGGGCGGATGTGTCATGGAGCGCGAAACCGTCGCCTTCGGTCCGACGCAGACCGCGCCGGCCGGCGCCCGCGACATGGATGTCGACAGCGCACCGACGAGCGACGACGGCACCAAGTGGAAAGTGTTGATTCCCGAAATCGCCTTCCCGCGCGCCAAGAACCCGTCGACGTCGGGCACGACGAGTTCGCTCAACGTCAGCAGCAGCAGCGTGTCGAGCGACAGCACGTCGGGCGGCAGCTGGCAGCGTTACTCCAAATATTGGAGCAGCGGCTGGGGCGTCTGCCCCGCGCCGTCGATGAAGCTGACGACGATGACGGCGAGCGACCGGTCGACCTTCAACACCTATATCAACGCCTTGCAGCCCGTTGGCGGCACCTATCATGATTCGGGCATGGTCTGGGGCATCCGCCTCTTGTCGCCCGACGGCATGTTCGCGGACGAAAATGCTGAAGCGCCGAACAAGCGCCCGATCAGCCGCCATATCGTCTTCATGACCGACGGCGACATGTCGGCGAATATGGGGAATTTGAGCTTCCAGGGCTATGAATGGACGATGCAGCGTGTCGGCGGGACGAGCGACAGCAATCTGACCGACCGGCACAACAACCGCTTCCTCCAGCTTTGCGAAAAGGCGAAGGCGAAGAATATCACCATCTGGGTGGTCGGCTTCGGCACCTCGTTGAACTCGCAGCTCACGACCTGCGCGACGCCGGGCAAGGCCTATGAAGCCTCCAACGCTTCGCAGCTCAACGACAATTTCCAGGCGATCGCACGCCAGATTTCGAAGCTGAGGCTCTCGCAATGATCCGGATACCGACGCTCCTTCGCCGCCTTCGCCGCCTTCGCCGCCATCAGCGCGGCACGGCGATCCTGGAATTCGCGCTGATCGCGCCGGTCTTCATCCTGCTGTTGATGGGCCTGTTCGATTATACGTGGCAGATGTACGCCAAGCAGGTGCTGCAAGGTGCCGTCAGCAACGCGGCGCGGGCCTCGACCCTCGAAACGGCGGCCTCGAGCCAGACGCTCATCGATGCGGCGGTGCGCGATCAGGTCCAGAATGTCTTTCCCGGCGCCCCGGTCACCTTCACCCGCAAATCCTATGAAAGCTTCAACGACGTCGGCAAGCCCGAGCCCTTCACCGATGCCAACAACAACAACCGCTATGATTCGGGTGAATGTTTCGAAGATCGCAACGGCAACAATAATTGGGATGCCGACCAGGGTGCGAACGGCAACGGCGGCGCCGAGGATGTCGTGCTCTATACCGCGAAGATGAAGTTCGAACGCATTTTGCCGGTGTGGCGCATGCTCGGCCAGCCCCCGGAAACCTATCTCTACGCGACGACCGTGCTTCGCAACCAGCCGTATAACGTCAACACCGTGACGAGTAAGGTGATATGCAACTGACCCGCATCCTTGCCCACGCCCGGCGCCGCACCGCCCGGCTGGTGCGCTTCGCGCGCGACGACAAGGCCGTCGTGCTCATCGAAACCGCCTTCACGATGCCGCTGCTCGTGTTTCTTGGCTTCGGGGGGCTGGAGATCGCCAATCTGACGCTGGCGAACACGCGCATCAGCCAGGTGGCGCTGAGCGCCGCCGATAACGCATCGCGTATCGCCTATGGCAGCGACCTGTCGCTGCCGCGGGTGCGCGAAGTCGATATCAATGAGGTTTTCGCAGGCGTCGAGGAGCAGTCGCGCGGGCTGGACTTCAAGGCGCACGGCCGCATCATCCTGTCGAGCCTTGAGCGCAATTCGAGCGGCGGCCAGTGGATCCACTGGCAACGCTGCTATGGGAATTATCCGGTGAATTCGGCCTATGGTCTGCAAGGGACCGGCAAGACGGGCACTGCATTCAAAGGGATGGGCAAACCGGGCGCGGAAGTCACCGCATCGACCGGGACCGCCGTGATGTTCGTCGAAGTCACTTACCAATATCAGCCGCTTGCCTTTGCCGCCTGGCTCGGGCCGCGCGTCATCCGCACGACCGCGGCTTTCAATATCCGCGAAGGCCGCGACCTGCAGGGCCCGGCGGGCGGCGACGGCGTCTATAATCCGTCCCCCGCGGCCACGAAGATGACCTGCACCTGATCGACCGGGGCACGGCCGGACGCCGATGCCCCATTTATTGTCGCCGCGCCGCCTGCTATCGCGCGGGCGGCGATGACAGCGACGCATACCCCCGACAGCCAGCATCAGGGCTTTCTGGCGATCCTGCCCGCAGGCATGCGCCCCTATGCGCTGCTTGCGCGCTTCGACCGGCCGATCGGCTGGTGGCTGCTCTACTGGCCCTGCGCATGGGGACTGGCACTGGCGGGCGGGGCCTGGTCGCATTGGCCGCTGCTGCTGTGGATGCTGCTCGGCGCGAGCGTGATGCGCGGCGCGGGCTGCGTCTATAACGACATTGTCGACCGCGATCTCGACGCGAAGGTGGCGCGCACCGCGGCGCGTCCGGTCGCGAGCGGCGAAGTGTCGGTGCGCAACGCCCTGATGTGGACATTGCTGCTGTCGATGATCGGGCTCGTTGTACTGCTGCGCCTGCCCCTGCCGGCGCAGATCGTCGCGGTGGCGAGTCTCGCGCTGGTCGCCGCCTATCCCTTCATGAAGCGGATCACCTGGTGGCCGCAGGCATGGCTCGGCCTTGTCTTCAGTTGGGGCGCGCTCGTCGGCTGGATCGCGGTCGGCGGCGGCGCGAACGATCAAGGCGGGCTGGCGCTGCCCTTCCTCTATGCGGGAACGATCGCCTGGGTGATCGGCTATGATACCATCTATGCGCTTCAGGATATCGAAGATGACGCGCTCGTCGGCGTGAAATCGAGCGCGCGCGCGATGGGGCGGCATGTGAAGGCCGGCGTCGCGCTCTGCTACGCCGTAGCGCTTGGCGGCTGGGCGGGGGCGCTCTGGAATGTTCGTCCCGATGCCCTCGTGCTTGTTGCCTTGATCCCCGCCGCGCTGCACCTGACGGGGCAGGTCGTCACGCTCGACCTCGACAATGGCGCCGACGCGCTCGCCAAATTCCGCAGCAATCGTTTTGCGGGGTTGCTGGTCTTCGCGGCGATGCTGGTGGTCGGCAGCGCGCCCTGACGCGGGCGCCTATTCGGCCGCAAGCAGTTCTTCGGCGCCGCCAAGGTCGACCGAGACGAGGCGGCTGACGCCCTTTTCGATCATCGTCACCCCGAACAGGCGATGCATGCGCGCCATCGTCACCGCATTGTGGGTGACGATCAGATAGCGGGTCTTCGTCTCGCGCGTCATGCGGTCGAGCAGGTCGCAGAAGCGTTCGATATTGGCGTCATCGAGCGGCGCATCGACTTCGTCGAGGACGCAGATCGGCGCCGGATTGGTCAGGAAAAGGCCGAAGATCAGTGCGACGGCGGTCAGCGCCTGTTCGCCGCCCGAGAGCAGGGTCAGCGTGCCGAGGCGCTTGCCCGGCGGCTGCGCCATGATCTCCAGGCCGGCCTCGAGCGGATCGTCCGAATCGACGAGTTCGAGATGCGCCTGCCCGCCGTTGAACAGCGTGGTAAACAGGCGCTGGAAATGTTCGTTCACCGTCTCGAAGGCGGCGAGCAGGCGAACGCGGCCCTCGCGGTTGAGGTTGCCGATCGAGCCGCGCAGCCGGTTGACCGCTTGTTGCAGCTCCTCGATCTCGGCGGCGCTTCGTTCGCGTTCGACGTCGAGTTCGGCAAGCTCGTCGGCGGCGACGAGGTTGACCGGCCCCAGCCGCTCGCGTTCGCCGATCAGCCGGTCGTGCGCGGCCGACTCGGCACTTGCATCGTCGACGCCATCACTCTCGAACCCGACCTTCTGCGGTAGCAAGGGGGGCGGGCATTCGAAGCGCTCGCCCGACAGGCGCCCCATTTCGATGCGGCGCAGCTCGGCATTCTCGGAGCGTGCCACCGCGCCGGCGCGTGTCTCGCGCGCCGCGGCGACGCGCTCGCGGATCGTCGTCAGCGCCGCTTCGGCTTCGCGCAGCGCCGCTTCGGCTTCGCGCTCCTGCGCCTCGGCGGCGCTCACCTTGCCGCGCACCTCCGTCTGCCGGGCCGCCGCGGCTTCGCTATCGGCGGCGAGCTTTTCGGGCAGGCCCGCAAGCTTCGCGGCTTCGGTTGTCAGCGCTTCGGCGCGCTTGTCCATGTCGGTCACACGCCTTGCCGCTTCGCCCGCGCGCGCCTTCCAACTCTTGATCTCGGCACCGACGACCGCGTGTCGCTCGCTTAGCCCGGCGAGCGCGCGCTCATGATCGGCGAGCGCGTCGCGCGCACCATTGGCGTCGCCCCGCGCGCGGTCGGTTGCACTTTCTTCACCCTCAAGCGCCGCGCGCGCGAGGCTGTCGTCGGGGAGCGCGGCGAGCGCCGCCTCCTTTGCGGCAAAGTCCGCAGCGGCGTCGCTCCCGGCCGCCGCAATTTCGGCGAGCCGACGGTCGAACAGCGCGGCGGCGTCGCGGTGACGGTCGAGCGCGGCCTGCGCCTGATCGGCGGCACGCAGCGCGGTGCGGCGTGCCTCGTCGGCGCTCGCGAGCGCCCTGCGCGCCGCGGCGGCGGCGTCGGTTCGCTCGGCAAGCTGCGTTGCCGCAGTATCGCGGCGATCCTGCAATTCCTGCACCCCGAGTTCAACTTGCGGGCGCTGCGCGGCGAGCGCGTCGAGGCGATTCTGCCGTTGCAGCCGCTCGGTCGCCGTCGCGCCGTCGCCGCGCGTGACGAAACCATCCCAGCGGCGCATCACGCCGTCCAGGGTGACGAGCCGTTGGCCGACCGCGAGCGGTTGGCCGGTGTCGCGATCGGCAACTGCAATCTGCGCGAGCCGCCGCGCGAGCGCCGGGGGCGCCTGGACAAAGGCTGCGAGCGGCTGCGTGCCTGCCGACAGCGCCGGGTCGTTCTTGTCGGTATCGGCGCCGCCCCAGCTGCGCGCGGAGTCGCGGTCGGTCCCGGCGTCGAGATCGTCGCCGAGCGCGGCGGCGAGGGCCGCCTCGTGGCCCGGCGTCACGCGCAGCCGGTCGAGGATGCGGTCGTCGTCGGTGCGGGCGGCGGCGAGCGCGCGTTCGAGCGTTGCCGCCTCGCCGTCGAGCGCGGCGAGCGCCGCACGCGCTTCGGCAAGACCGGCATCGATTGCGCCCAGATCGACCGCGATCGCTTCGCGGTCGGCCTCGGCCTCGTGCAGCGCGGTTTCCGCGGCAGCTATCGCCGCTTCGGCCTGTTCGGCGCTGCGGGCGCTTTCGGCCTGCGTCGCGGCGAGGGCGGCGCTGTCGCCCAATGCGGCGATTTCGGCCTCGACCCGCTGACGGTCGCCGGCGATGCGCCGGACGGCGGCCTCGGCCGTGTCGCGCGCCGACACCGCTATGCGGCGGTCGGCGGCTTCGCTCGCCGCCTTCGCTCGTGCCTGCGCGAGTGCGACCTCGGCATCGCGGAGGCGTGCCTGCGCCGCCTGATGCGCCTCGACCAGCGCCGCCTTGCCCGCGTCGTGCGCGGCAATGTCCTGCGTCAGGCGCTTCGCTTCGGCGTCGAGCGCGGTCAGGGCGGCATGGGCGTCGCGCGCCAATTCGCCCTCGCGCGCCCGGTCCTCGGCGAGCCGCGCCTGCTGCGCCGCCAGATCGTCGAGCCGTTGCCGCGCGGCACGTTCCTCGCCCTGCAGGCGGACAAGCGTCGCGGTCGCCTCGGCGAGTGCATCGCGCTGTGCCTGCGCCTCGGCGCGCGCGCTACCGACGCGCGTCGCCACTTCGACCTGCGCGGCGGAAACGGTTTCGAGTTCGGTCTGCGCGGCCTTCACGGCAGCTTCGGCGGCATCGGCGTCGCGGCGCGCCTCATCGGCGACGGCGGCGGCATCGCGCCAGCGCGCGTAGATCAGCCGGCCTTCGGCGATACGGATATCGTCGCTGAGTTTGCGATATTTTTCCGCCGCCCGCGCCTGACGGCGCAGCGCATTTGCGCGCACTTCCATGTCGGCGACGATTTCGGACAGGCGATTGAGGTTGGTTTCGGTCGCGCGCAGCTTTTGCTCGGCATCCTTGCGGCGGACGTGCAAACCAGCGATGCCCGCCGCTTCCTCCAGCATCGCGCGGCGGTCGGTCGGCTTGGCGGCTATGACGTTCGCGATCTTGCCCTGACTGACGAGGGCGGGGCTGTGCGCGCCGGTCGCAGCGTCGGCGAAGATCAGCGCGACATCCTTGGCGCGGACGTCGCGCCCGTTGGCGCGATAGGCGCTGCCCGCGCCGCGTTCGATACGGCGGATGATCTCGAGTTCATGCCCTTCGCTTGCGTCGGACAGGCCCGCGACGACATTGCCTTCGGTATCGCAATGGATGGCAACCTCGGCAAAATCGCGCGGCGGGCGCTGCGATGTGCCGGCGAAGATCACATCCTCCATCCCGCCGCCGCGCATGGATTTGGGGCTCGATTCGCCCATCACCCAGCGGATCGCTTCGAGCAGGTTTGATTTGCCGCAGCCGTTCGGACCGACGACGCCGGTCAGCCCGGGTTCGATCCGCAATTCGGTTGGCTCGACGAAGCTTTTGAAACCGGTCAGGCGCAAACGTCTTATCTGCACGAAGCCACCTCGTGCAGGTCAGCGAATCGGAGCCGGTGCAACCTTGCTGTCACATATCCCCCTGGCACCGTCATGGCGCGTGGGCGGTCGAGTCGCAAGGGGTGCCGCCTCCCCGCCGCGCGCGACGGGGAGGACTATTGTCTTTAGCGGGCACCCATGGTGCGCAGGCGGTCGCGCAGCGGGCCCCAGGTGGTGATGCCCTCGGCGACCTGGCCGTTGATGACGAAGGTGGGCGTGCCCTGGATCTTGAACTGTTCGATGCCCTTGTTGGTCATCTGCTCAAGCTTGCTGATATTGTCGACGTTCGACAGGCAGGCGTTGATCTGGTCGGCGGTTACGCCGCGCGACTGGAAGAACTCTTCAAGCTTCCAGGCCTTGGCGAGCGTGGGAAAGCGCTGCGCGGGGGGCAGCGCCATCGCGGCTTCGCCGCCCTTGGGATTGGCCTGCGCGCCGGCGAACAGTTCGGCTTGCGAGGCAAAGACGTTTTCCTGTAGCGGGAAATAGCGATCGACCGGGCTGCAATGCGCGACCGCCGCGGCCATCGCGTCGAGCGGATCGCGGATGAAGTTGCGCACTTCCAAGCTGACACGGCCGCTGTCGATGAAGTCGCGCTTGATCTCTTCGTGGCTTTCCTTCGAGAAATCGGCGCAGTGCGAGCAGGTCAGCGACGCATATTCGATGATCTTGATCGGCGCGTCGGGGTTACCCATCAGATAGCCGCCCTCGGCGGTCTTGGTGACCGTTGTCGACCATTGCTTGCCTGCGGGTGCCGCGACCTTGGCGACGACCGCCTGTTCCTTCGACTGGTCGGTCGTGCCCTTGCCGCAGCCGGCGAGCGCAAGGGCGCCGATCGAGGCGAGAAGGATCGGGCGAAGGGGCAATCTGGTCATTGGGGATAGTCTCCGGATAATTCGCGTGAACGGGCTTTTACGAGGCCTTCAGCGCCGCGTCGAGTTGCGTTTTGATCGCGGACCAGACGGTCACATCGACATGGCGTCCGTTGATGAAGAAGGCCGGCGTGCCGCGCACATGGTCGGCACCCAAGCCGATATTGGTCATGCCTTCGAGTTCGGCGCGCGTGACCTCGCTATCGAAACAGGCGTTCATCTGCGCCTGGGTGTAGCCGCGCTTCGCCATCAGCGCGCCGAGCCCGGTGTCGGCCGCGATCTTGCGCGCGCGTTCGCTCTCGGTGCCAACATACCAGCTCTTGACCATGGCTTCGGGCGCCTTTTGCACTTTCGCCAGCCAGACCGGCTGCGCCATGAAGATGGCGTGGTGGTTGGCCGCGAAGGTCTTGGCGCCGCCGCAGCGCGCCAGCAGCGCTGCGGTCAGGTCGATCGGGTCGCGGACGAGGTTGCGATATTCGAAGACCACCAGTCCCTTGTCGATATATTGGGTCTTGAGCGGGACGTCGCCGTCACGCGCAAATTCGCCGCAATGGCTGCACGTATAGCTGAAATATTCGACCAGACGCACCTTGGCGGCGGGGTTTCCGACGATATAGGCGCCGATCGCGCTGGTGCTGATCTTCGACGACCAGGCCGGCGCCGGAGCGGCGGGCGCGGCGGCGACCAGCGACAGCGCGGCGATCGACAGGGCGCCGATGGCGGTGCGGCGGGACAGGGTGCGACCGGATATCTTGGGCATGGACGTGCCGTCTTCCTTCAACTGATGCGCGGGAGTTTCGGCGCGCTGGCAAGTCCGGCGGCCATGCGTTCGAGCACGGTCCTGAGTTCCGGATCGCCGATGTCGCGCAGGCTATCCCCCAGTTCGGCGGGTACCGGCTTCAGCATTGCCGGCTGCTGAACGGGGGCGGGGGCGGGCGTGACCTGACCATGCGTCATGCGGACGCTCGCGATCGCGGCATAGCCGAAGAAGCGATTGACCGCCGCCACGATGTCGGGGGCGACATGCTGCAGCATGGGTGCATGCGCGCCGCTGATCGTCAGGTGCAGCGTTCCGCCCGCCTTTTGTCCGGCGGGAAAGCGGATCATCGCGGGCTGGGTGACATCGGCGAGCCGGTCGCCGACGATTTCGCGCCAGCGGCTGACGACCGACGACTGGATGAAGCCGAATTTGCGAAAGGCGGTCCGGCCGATTTCGGGAACCATATCGGCGATCGCGCGCGCCTCGCCGCCGCGCGGCCGCTCATAGCTGCGCGCCGGCGCCTTTTTGGCACCCTTCTTCGCGCGCGCTTTAGGGGGCTTGTCGCCGTCGCTGGAGCCTGCTTTCGCCATCGCCGCCGCCATGCCATAGGCGGGGGGTGAGCGTCCAGATGCCAGACCCCGATATCGCGGCCGTCGCGGATTTCGCGCCGCGGCTGCTCGCCTGGTACGACCATGCGGCGCGCATCCTCCCCTGGCGTATCGCGCCGGGCAGCGCGGCAACCCCCGATCCCTACCGCATCTGGCTCGCCGAAGTGATGCTGCAACAAACGACCGTTGCCGCGGTCGCGGGCTATTTCGCCCGCTTTACCGAGCGTTGGCCGAGCGTCGCCGATCTCGCGGCGGCCGATGACGCGGACGTCATGGCGGCGTGGGCGGGCCTCGGATATTATGCCCGCGCTCGCAACCTGCTCGCCTGCGCGCGCGCGGTGGTCGCCGATCATGACGGCCTTTTTCCGGATAGCGAGACCGGGTTGCGCGCCTTGCCGGGCGTCGGCGATTACACTGCGGCGGCGGTCGCGGCGATCGCCTTCGGCCGCCCCGCGGTTGTCGTCGACGCCAATATCGAGCGGGTGATTGCGCGCCACCGGCTGATCGCCACGCCGCTGCCGGCCGCAAAGCGCGCGATCCGTGCCGCGCTGGCGCCGCTCGTTCCGCGCGATCGCCCCGGCGACTTCGCGCAGGCTCTCATGGATCTGGGCGCAACGATCTGCACGCCGCGCAGCCCCGCCTGCACCCGCTGTCCCGTCGTCGCCGATTGCGCCGCATTTGCGGCTGGCACCGCCGAGTCATTGCCGGTCAAGCCGCCCAAAAAGGCGAAGCCGCAGCGCCACGGACGCGCCTGGTGGATCGAATCGGATGCGCGGCTGTGGCTGGTACGGCGCCCCGATAAGGGGATGCTCGGCGGGATGCGGGCATTGCCCGGCGGCGCGTGGGACGAACCGCCCGCATCCGATGACGGAGCCGTCTCCGTGCGGCATGGCTTCACCCATTTCGACCTCACATTGACGCTCGTCCGGCGCGGAGTCGAGGATGCCGCAGGGGAAGGTGAGTGGTGGCCGATTTCGGCGCTTGACGCGGCGGGTCTGCCGACGCTGTATCGCAAACTGGTCGACAAGATGCGGGAGAGTGACCGATGACGATGATGATTTCGCGCCGCGCGCTGCTCGGCAGCCTGGCGCTGGGGGGCAGCGCGACGCTGTTGCCGCGCGCCGCCTTCGCCTGGACCAATGCCGAGGCGCTCTATCCGGCGACCTACGCCTTCATCAAGGGATTCGTGGACCGCCGCGAGCTCGCCGGCGCTATCGCTGCGATCGGCAAGGATCAGGCGCCGCCCGACTATCTGGGCGCGGGCAAGCAGGCGATGGATTCGCAGCGCGCTGTGGCCCCGGACACGATCTGGCGGCTCTATTCGATGACCAAGCCCGTCACCGGCATGGCGGCCATGCTGCTGATCGAGGACGGCAAGATGACCCTCGACCAGCCGATCGCCGATTTCCTGCCGGCCTTCGCGTCGATGAAGGTGCAAAACACCCCCGACGGGTCGATCACCGACGTTCATCCCGCGAAGGGGCCGATCACGGTCCGCCAGCTCCTCACCCACACCGCCGGGCTCGGCTACAATATCGTTCAGAAGGGGCCGCTCCGCGACGCCTATAACGAGGCGGGGATATTGGGCGGACAGGTCAGCCGTCTGCCGATTCCGGGCTTCCCGCCGACCACGCCCGCGCCGAGTCTGGAGGTTTTCGCCGACCGGCTCGCGACGCTGCCGCTCGTCTATGAACCCGGCACCCGCTGGAGCTATTCGGTCGGGCTCGACCTGATGGGCCGCGTGATCGAGGTCGCCTCGGGTCAGCCCTTCGACGCCTTTCTGAAGGCGCGCATTTTCGATCCGCTGGGGATGGCGAGCACCGGTTTTCGCGTCACCGGCGACGAAGAAGCGCGGCTGTCGACCAACTATGCGCCGCTGGGCGGCGTGCTGCTGCCGATCGATCCCGCGACGAGCTCGATCTACCTCGACCCGCCGCCGATGCCCTATGGCGGCGGCGGTCTCGTTTCGACGGCGCGCGATTACGACCGGTTCCTCGCCATGCTGCTCGGCGAGGGCGAAACCGGCGGCGTGCGGATCATGAAGCCCGAAACCGCGCGGCTCGGCATGTCGAACCTGCTTGCCGATTCGGTCGATCGCAAGAATACGTTCATCGACGGTGAGGGCTTCGGCGCTGGCGGACGCGTGTCGCTCGCCGGATCGCCGACCGGCGAGGGAGTTTACGGCTGGGGCGGCGCAGCGGGCACCATCGCCTTTGTCGATCGCCGCCGCGGCTATCGCGTCGGCGGCTATACGCAATATATGCCGTCGGAAGCGCTGCCCTTCCAACGCGACTTCGGCAAGGCCTTCTACAAGGATGTGATGGCCTGATGCCGCTGCCGCTCGGCTTTACCGGGGCGCGGCTTGACCGTGCCGACCGACTCCGCACCGATCCCGAGGCTTTCGCGGCGGCGATCGCCGATCCGCGCGCGACCTGCCTGCTGCTTGATGGCATCGATCCGGTGCCGGGCAGCGGCGGCGGGCTGATGTGGGAAGCGCTTGATCCGGCCGACGAGCGTGCGTTGTTGCTGCTAGGGATCGACGACAGCGGCGCGCCGCGCTTCGTGCGCGAGGCGCATGGCGGGGCGCGCGTCGATGCGCGTTCGCGCACCGTGATGCGGCTGCTCCCGATGCTATCGCCCGAAGAAGCGGCGCTCTATGGCGGCGCGCGCAGCCTCGTCGACTGGCACGCGCGGCACCGGTTCTGCGCCGTTTGCGGTTCGCCGACCGAATTGTTCAGGGGCGGCTGGGGGCGTCGCTGCGCTTCGTGCGGCGCCGAACATTTTCCGCGTGTCGACCCCGTTGTCATCATGCTCGCCGAATATGAGGGCCGCGTGCTGCTCGGCCGCCAGCCCGGTTTCCCGCCGGGCTTCTTTTCGGCGCTTGCAGGCTTCGTCGAGCCGGGCGAATCGCTTGAGGAAGCGGTGGCGCGCGAATTGTTCGAGGAAGCGGGCATCGCCGTGTCCGATGTATCCTATGTGGCGAGCCAGCCCTGGCCGTTCCCCTCGTCGCTGATGATCGGGTGCCGCGCGGTTGCGCGCGACGCCGCGTTGACGATCGACACGACCGAACTCGAAGCGGCCATGTGGGTGGATCGTGCGGAGGTGCGCGCGGCGCTCGCCGGCGACATGGGCGCGAGCTTCATGGCACCGCCGCCGCTGGCGATCGCGCGCTATCTGCTGGAGGATTGGGCGGCCTGAGCCCTTAGGGCTTGAGCCTAGAGGCGCTTGCCGGTGATGCGGCTGATTTCGCGCGCCACCATCGATTCGACCATCGCCGGCAGATTGGCGTCGAGCCATTGCTTGAGCATCGGCCGCATCGCATCGACGACGACATCCTCCAGGCTGCGCCCCCCTGCGGGTACCGTCGCGGCGGCTGCGGCGGCGGCAGGGGCCATCGCCGCGGTGAGCGCTTCGAGCGATTGGCGCGTGGCGGCGGCGCTGGCGACCGACACCAGTTCCTCCGCAGTTGCGGGGCTATTTTCGTCGAGAGCCGATTCGGCGACGGCGTCTTCTTCCTCTTCGTTGAGGTCGAGGATGTCTTCGCTCGGCGCTGCTGCACGCTGCGCGCGCGCGCCGGGGGCCTCGTCACGCGCGATAACGCGCCGGATCGACGACAAAATGTCTTCCATCGATGGCTCCCGCGACATGTCGCCCATGCTTGCCCCCTCGGTTCCGCCGGAAATACCGGTTAACCATGTTCATACCGGGGCGCGGGCGGGCTTGCCAAGCCTTATTGTTGGGGAAGCGGCTCTGCGGCGGGCACGCTGGCGTCGGCCGCAGGCACATTGCGCGTGTCGGTGGCCTGCTGCTGCGGCTTCGGATCGTCGGCCCAATCCCAGATCTGGCCGCGAACACGGCGATAATTGACCGCCGGATCATAGAGCGCACCGCCCTCGATCCCCAGGTCGCGCGCTTCGGCCTTGCCCATCGCCGCGAGGACCGAGAAGGCCGCGACATAGCTGTTGCGCTTGGCCGAGACGAGCTGGACCTGCGCGTTCAGATATTCCTGTTCGGCATTCAATATGTCGAGGATCGAGCGCGTGCCGACGCTGTTTTCGGCGCGCACCCCCTCGAGCGACAGGGCGTTGGCGCCCACCGCCTGCTCGGTCGCGGCGATGACGCGCTCGTTCGCTTGCCACGCGGCATAGGCCCCGCGCGTCTGCGCGATCACATCGCGTTCGGTGGCGACATAGGTTTCGATCGCCTGGCTGCTGCGCGATTGCGCCTGACGCACCTGCGCCGACGGGCGGCCGCCCTGAAAGATCGGCAGCGTCAGCGACAGGCCGGCGGCGGCGCTCTTCGTCGTATTCTCGGCCACCGCGTTTCCGGCGGGGATCGAGTGGAGATTATTGTTGTAACCGCCTCCCAGCGTCGCCGAAAGCTGCGGCATGCGCGCGCCGCGGGCGGCGCCGATATCGGCGCGCGACGCGTTGATGCGCTGATTCGCCGCTTCGATGTCGGGATTGTTGTTGAGCGCGATCGCGACCGCATCCTCCGCCGATTGCGGCAGGTTGGGCAGCGCCGGGGGCGGCTGGAGATCAACCGGCGCATCGCCGACCAGCTTCACATAATTTTCGCGGCTGCGAATCAGGTTGGCCTCGGCCCCGCGCAGATCGCCTTCGGCCAGCGCAAGCCGCGCCTGCGACTGGGCGACGTCGGTGCGGGTCAGATCGCCGATCTCGAAGCGGTCGCTCGATGCCTGCAAATTGGTCTTGAGGACCGCGACATTCTTCTGGTTGAGCTGAACGATCGCCTGGTCGCGGATCACGTCCATATAGGCGCCGACGACCTGCGAGAAAATGCTCGCCTCGGTCGCGCGCAGATCGGCCTGTCCGGCTTCGACGCGATACTCGGCCGCCTTCACCGCGTTGCGCACCGCACCGCCCTGATAGATCGGGACGCTGAGCTGGCTTCCCGCCGACAGGACGCGGCCCGGCGCCACGAAGCTGTTGCCCGGGATGACCAGATTTTCCTGATAATCGACGCTGGCGCCGACCGAGGGCAGACCCGATGCTTTCTGGATCGGGACGTTCTCGTCGTTCGCGCGCTGTCCGGCGCGCGCGGCGGTCAGCGTCGGATTATTCTCATATGCCTTGGCGAGCGCGCCCTGCAATGTCTCGGCCTGCGCCTGCGACGACAGCGCCAGTGCGCCGAGCGCCATGCCCACCAGCCAGCGGGCGCGTCGTCCGGTCATTCTCGTGTCGATGTCGTGCATGATATGGTTCAGCCTGAAGGGAGGGAGGGCTATCAGAAGCGAAAGCCTTTGGGGGCCTCGAAGCCCGGCAGCGCCGCGACATCCATGTCGGCAAAGGCCCGCAGCGCAAGCGTGCCGGCGGTCTTGACGCCCTGGACGAGCCGGGTGACGCTGCCTTCGCGGCGCGCCGCGACCAGCTTGCCGCCATCGGCAAGCTGCGCCGTCAGCGCGTCGGGAAGCTGTTCGATCGCGCCGTCGATCAGGATGCGGTCGAAGGGCGCTTCGCCGGGGGCACCGGCGGCGAGCGGGCCTTCGACCCACCGAATCGCGGGATTGTCGGTTGCGGCGCGGGCGGCGGCGAGCAGGTCGGCCTGCTCCTCGACCGCGACGACCGAGGCGCCGAGCGCCGCGAGCAGCGCGGCGGTGTAGCCCGTCGCCGCGCCGATCAGCAGCACGCGCTGGCCCGGCCGGATATCGGCGGCGACCAGCAGGCGGCCGGTGACGAGCGGCGCATTGAGCGCGCGGCCATGGCCCAGCGCGATCGCGCGGTCCATATAGGCGACGCTCGCCAGCGCTGCGGGAACATGCGCCTCGCGCGCCACGCTGCCCATTGCCGCGACCACCGCGGGGTCGATCACGTCATTGGTCCTCAGCTGGCTGTCGATCATCGCAGCCCGCATGTCCGCAGCAGTCACTTCGTTCAATTTCGTCGCCATCAGCCTGTTTTCCGATTCTGGGGCCCTGAAGCTTGGGGCCGTTCTAGCCGAAGCGATGCTGTGTTGCAATACTAATACAGCATCGCACGGCGCTGCGTCGCGCATAGCTGGCCGCAGGGGTGCCGCCAACCCCGCATTGCGCGAAAATGCGTGCGAAATGGAGTGGGCCTTGGCGAATCCTTGACAAGCCCGCGAAAGCCCCGCACTAGCGGCGCCGTCCAACACCCGGCCCGGCCCGCGACACAGCGGCCGCGGCGTTCGGCGCGAGGCCCGATGGCGGAGTGGTGACGCAGCGGACTGCAAATCCGTATACGCCGGTTCGATTCCGGCTCGGGCCTCCATTCATCCCATCTAACCTTGCTGCCGACGCCGATTTCGGCATCGATTGTATCGGTATTGGCGAACCGTCAGGCCTCGCCCGATCGGCCATGTCGCTATCACCGGCATCTGTACTGGTACACCGCAGCCGTCGCCTTGCCGGCACGATCCGCTATCCAATGTTGATTTTCAGAATGAAAGATTCAGTAGGGATGACGCGCGTCGTGGACTGGAAACCTTTGATCGGCCGGATTTTTCCTACGCTATGCGCGGCGATCCTTTTCGGTTTCATGTCTCCGGCGGCCCATGCGGAAGGTGGCTGTCCCGACGGATTTTTCCCGATCGGCGGCGGGACGGGCGGATGGCAAGGGTGCGCGCCGATCCCCGGCTACGACGATGGCGGCACTGAGGAAGAGCCACAACAGCCGACGAGGTCGGCTTATGACAATTATTATGCGGCCGCCTGGCATCGCGATTCAAGCTGGGCCTGGCTCGTCACCGGCTATTCGAATCGAACGCGTGCCGATCGGGCGGCGCTGGCGGCCTGCAATGCGGCGATGGGATCGGGGTGCACGACGGCCGCCGGCGGTGCCAATGGCGCGCTTGTGATTTCACGCGGGGTCGAGGGCGATCTTTATGCCATGTCCGGGGCGGATAAGGGCAAAGCCGAAAAGGCCATGGCGAAATATTGCAAGGAAGCTAACGACGAGTGCGAGGAAATCCAGTGGGCCACGGCGCCAGCCTTGATCGCGCCCTCCGGTCAGAATGTACCCGAATCGCCCCGAATCTATGGCCCTGTGAACGATCCGCATCGCCGTTACGGGGCGCTCGCCTGGCCTGATGGCGGAGCCGATGCCGCGCCGACGCGCGAGGTCTGGATCGTGGGCGGGCGACCTTCGCCGGATAAGGCGGCGTCCGATGTGGTTGCGCGGTGCCAGGCCGACAGCGGCAAGACTTGCAGCGTCAAGCTGGCTGGTTCCGACGTCTATATTGCCCTGACGATGGGCGATGGCGTGATGGGTGGCGCGGCCAGCGCATCCTCGGTCGCGGCTGCCCAGAAACGCGCGCTCGATTTCTGCCGAAAAACGTACAAGCGATGCCGGGAGGCCGGCTTTTTCGACCTGGTTGCGGAGCAGGCCTTGCGGTACGATCCCGAGGCCTTCGGCAAGCCCTGGTTTACCGCGCAAAGCTGGACCAAGGGCGGCAAGGCACCGTGGCGCAATTCGGTGTGGTCGGTGTCCGGCGCGAAGGATATGGACAGCGCGAAAAAAGCGGCACTGGCTTCCTGTTACGCCGAAACCAAAGATGAGTGCGAGGTCGCGTCCTGGTCCTCGAACAGCAAGGTGGCGCTATCCGTCGACGCAACCGGAGCCGTACATGTGCTCTGGACGGCTTGGTCGAACGATCCTGCGAAGGTGGTCGCAAAAGACTGTGCGGCGCAATCCCTTGATTGCCGGATTGTAACCATCATCGATTCCCGCCTGCCTTCTACAGGACGAATCGACGTTGAATAGCTGCTACCCGAGCAAACGCTGGACCGTGCGTCCTTTAGCGGAGGGTGTCAGTTGAAGGATGATGCGGTGCTGCACGCCGCATATTGTATCTGGCAATGCTGCGCCGCCTCATTGCAACTGCGCATCGCCAATCGGTTCGCAGCGGCCATGGTCGCGGCATAAGCGATTCCGACTTGCCGGTCGTCCCCCGACGCATAAGCGGCGCATTGGTTTCGATAGGTCAGGCGCACCCGACATTCGCCTGCGCCGCCGCTTTCCTCGCATTGACGGATCGCGCCTGCGGTAGCGGAGCCTTCGCTCTGTCGGCCACGGACCGCACCAAAGCCGACGCCGCCAAGCGCTATTGCGCCCCATCGTGCTTCGGATTGGTCGGACGCCGCGGCGACCGGTGTGAACAAGCTCGCGAGCAGGATCGACGGAATCCATTTCATTTCGGCATGTTAAGGCAGGAAATATCGATCGCAGCCAAGCAAGCGTGCATACCAGTGCATTTCCGGGTGGACCGCCCGCCGCCGCCTTGGCCCATGCCTGCCCGGCCAAGGAAGTGATCGAAAATGTACCGGTGCCGCAAGATTATCCCGGTGATCGGGGTCGGGATGTTAGCGTCGGCTAATGGATGCCTGCGGTCCGAAATCTACGCGAATGCACGCACGGCTTGTCGGCTGGGCTGGACTTATTTTGCTCAGTTCGGCCTGTGCGGTGCCGCCCTATGATCACGCAGCGAGCAATTGCGCGCGCGGCGTGTCTATTGAGGCGGTCATCCGCGCTTGCAATCCGTCGGCCTTGCGACGGTTGCTTACATATGGCGTCGATCCTGACCTTCCCGACCGTGCGACAGGGCATTCGCCTCTGGAAACGGCTATTCTGGCGGGACGGCGCGATCAGGTCGGGGTTCTGATCGCCGCCGGGGCCGGTCTCGACCGACCCGATCATGTCGGCAATACGGCGCTGCATATCGCCGCGCAGACAAATCAACCATGGATTGCGCTGGATCTGCTCAAGGCGGGTGCGCGACCGGACATCCGCAATGCGCAAGGGCGAACCTTTCGGACATATCTCGATTTGATGAGCGATGATCTGCTCACGCCCTATGCCCGTACGGGAAAGCGCGCGGTGGTCGATTGGGTCGCGCAGCGCGACAGTGCAGAGGGCGCCCTCCACTGACGACAGGCGGGGCTGCCCCGACGGTAGTCGGCGGATGACGATCGTTGCGCAATCCAGCGCGGCCGTCTGCCTGCTGGAGGGATATTTATTATTTTTTCTTGAATAACAGTCTTTTGATCATCGCCCCCGCGCCGATGAAAACCGCTGCGCCAATCAGCGCTCCCGCCAGCGGAAAATAAGCGTGATCGCGGGTACTGTCGATCACCACCTGACCAAATCCGGCCGCCCGTAGCTTGTAGACGCGCCACTCGGTTGCGGCGATCTGCCACAGCACAAACAGCCCGATGAACAGCGCCGACAGGATGCGGGCACGCTTCTTTCCGGGCGACGTATTTTGCGGGTCGTTCATGGTCGCTCCGGTTCATGGGGGGCGCCGGGTTGCCCTTGCTGCGGCGGAGGTGCAGCGACCGGATCAAAGGTACTGAGCGTGTAGCCCACCTCGCCCGACATGGTCATGACCGCGCCGTCGCAGGTCCGGATGCGATGCTCGAAACTGTGGCTCGTTTCGGTTTGCTGCAGATCGATCCGAAGCCCGCCATTGTGGAACCAAAGCAGCGCGTCGTAGCGCGTCCGATTCTCGTCGATGCGCTCGATCCCCTTGGTCGACAGGGTGCGTTCCACGGTGCGACCGTCGGCGTCTGTCGTTCGCGCCAGCACCTGTTTCAGATCTTCGGCATAGACCTCTTCGAGCGCCGCGACGCAGGCCGCATGGGTTTCATAGCTTTGCGGCAGGGCAAGGATCGGCATGACGCCGCTCGCCAGAACGGCCTGGCCGGGTGCAGCCGCCGCCAGGCCGAGGGCGGCTATTCCCAAATGATATCGACGTTGCGCCATGTCCAGCCTTGGGGCGATCACTCGCGAGCGGCCCGGGAGTCGGGCGCTTTCCGGCGAACTGTAGTCGCAGCAATGGTGATCGCGCCGCAGACCGCCGCCAACAAGCGTTGGCGTGCACCGGTACATCGTTTCGCTTCGCCCCGCGCTCGCTCGCCGCCAAATTGCCTGCATGACCCGAATCCTTGCCCTCCCGATCCTGTCGATCGCCGCGTTTCTTTTGGCGCAGACCGCATCGGCGGCCGCCGAACCACTGCCGAAGCAGCGGGATATTCCTGCCGAAGAAAGTACGGTGATCTGCCCGGACGAGGCCGCGGGCCGGCGCCTGTTCGAAGATTATTACACTGCGACCGCCGCGGGAGGCTTCGACATCTACCGTTTCTTCGACGGGCTGAAAGCAACGGGGTGCGAACAGAAGAGCGGCCCGTTGCAGATCGTCGAGATTCTGGGGCGGCGCCTGATCGGAACCTCCGGCGGGACGCAACTGCTCTATCGTGCGACCCGCCCCGATGGGACCGCCGTAATCGGGCTCGTGGATGAAGGGGTAAACGACCAGTTTCCCCGCACTTATTTTGCCCGGTGGATGCAACTCCATGCACCGGGCGGTCGGTTGATCGACCGGCAGGGCAACCGGCTCTATCTGTGCCCGTCGCCCGCCGATGCGCAAAAGCTGATCCAGGCTATCGTCCCGGGGCGCGAACCTGGCGCTGCCGATCCGCAGCAGATCAAATCGCGCGACCGGGCATTTGCCGCGGCTCGCTGCAGGATCGCCTCGGGCGAATATCGGATAACCGACGTGCGCGACAGCCAGTTCGTCAGCCTGGGGCCGGAGGCCGGAGAGGATTGGACGGCACTGGTTGCGATAGACAGCGACGGCCGCGAAGTCGGGCTGGTTTACGACGCCTCGGTCATGTGACGCTTTGCTCGTTTCGGATCAGGCGCTCAGGGCGCTGCGGATGGCAGGGGTGTAGGTACGACCCACGCGTACTTCGGTGCCGTCGGTCAGCACCGCGACGAGGGAGGCGAACGGCATCTGCTTGATGCGTTCGATTGCGGAGCGCTGCACGATCGTGCTGCGATGGATGCGCAGGAACCGCGCAGGATCGAGCCGGCGTTCGAGAGAGGCGAGGCTCTCTTGATAGAGATAGTCGCCATCGGCGATGTGCAGGCGCACATAGTCGCGATCGGCCTGGAAGCGGATGATGTCGTCGGCCGGAATGCGCAGATATTCGCCATGGGTGCGAACCCAAAACTCGCCGTTTTTGCGGTTTTCCCGGCCGAGCGCCTGCTTGAGCGCATGCAGCGTTTCCTGCAGTTCGGCGATGCGGTCCGACTGCAGGCGCGCGCCCGCCGCCGCGCGGGCGCGCTCGATGGCCAGATGGAATCGTCCCGGTTCGATTGGCTTGGTCACATAATCGACGGCATTGTTTTCGAACGCGCGCAGCGCATGATGGTCGAACGCAGTGACGAAGACGACGGCTGGGGGAGCCTCGGCAACTGCCGCCAATATGTCGAAGCCGTCGCCGCCCGGCATCTGGATGTCGAGCAGCATGATGTCGGGCGGGCGTGCCGCGACAATCGCCACCGCTTGCGCGACATTGGCGGCTTCGTCCACGCGTCCGACCCACGGATATTTGGCGAGGAGGCGTAGAATACGCCTGCGCGCCAGCGGCTCGTCGTCGATGACCAGAACCGACATTTCGGTCATGCGGGCCGCCAAGGCAGCGCGATTGCCGCGCGAAAGCGACCATCCGCCGTGATCTCTGACGATAGCGACCCTTGCTCGCGAAAGCGCGCGCGCAAGCGATCCGCGACATTCTTCAGGCCCAGGCCCATGCCCGGCGGCCGGGGTCGTCCGTCATCCGCCGCGACGTCATTTTCGACGACAATCTCCAGTGCTTCGTCGCGCCGCGTAGCGCTGACCGCAATTTCGACTGGGCCGGCCGATCGCCCGACGCCGTGCTTGACCGCATTTTCGATCAGTGGCTGCAGGATCAGACTGGGGACCAGCGCGCCGCCCGCTTCATCGTCAATGGCGATGCTGACGGCCATGCGATCCGAAAAGCGTGTGCTTTCGATGCCGAGATACTCTCGCTGAAGCGCGATTTCTTCTCGCAGCGGGACGTCGTGAACGGGGTCGAGTTCCAGTGTGGAGCGCAGGAAAGTCGATAGCGACAGCACCATCCGTTCGGCCTGCGTCGCGGCACCCTCTTCGATCAGACCGGCAATGGAGTTCAACGTATTGAACATGAAATGCGGGCTTATCTGATAGCGGAGGGCCTTCATCTTCGCTTCGAGGGCTTCCTCGCGCACTGCAGCGAGGCGTCGTTCACGATCTCCGACCTCGAAGCTGTAGAACATGGCCGTGTGAAGCGCACACCATCCCAATATCTGGCAGAAGCTGGTTATCAGGACGATGCCGGTATAGCCGGGATCGAACTTTATCGGCTGGGGATAGAGGCAGATCATACCGTTGATGAAATCGAGTACGGCGGCGACGGGAGCCATGACCGCGGCAAAAGCGATCCCCCACAGCGCTTTGGGAAGGAAATTCCCGCTCCGTCGATGGAAAAGGAAGATCGCCAATCGGTAACCGAGCGCCCCGATGATGGCATAGACATAGAGCTTGTAAGGCGCCGATTCGATCGGATCGACGTTGAGGACGACGCTGAACAGGCTGTCGACGAGAAACATCACGAACCAATAGCCAATAATGAGCCAGATCGTCGCGCGCTTGAGACCGCGGGGAAGCGTGCCGCGTGCGTGGGTCCCTCCGGCATTTTCATGATCGCTCATGATGTTGGCCCCTTGTCCCCGCGCGATGCTGCGTGCCGTTCGTCGGTCGCCAGTAGCCATTGGCAGAAAGCCGGTGCCGATGATCCGACGCCCCGCGCCGTCCATAGGAAATAGTATCCAGCACGGTCCGGCAACCACTTAGTTCAGACGGCATGAGCGATATGCAGCCAGTATCGGCAATGTCGGGGACCGTCGCCGTGCGCAATGGCGTAGCGGCCTCGGTCGGCGGCCGCGTGCCCGACAGCGCGTGCGCGCCGGGGCGGGCGGCAGCGGGACCGCCCGCGAGCGAGGCGGTCCGTTTTCTCGTCGAGACGGATGATTTCCAATTTATACGCCGGGTTGCCGCGCTGTTGCCCGAAGGCGCGAAATTGCAGATTCTTCCGGCTGCCGTGCGGATCGATCGCGCTGCCCCGCCGACAGGACGGTCGGCTGCCGGCGGATTGCCCGAGCTGACCGGGCGACAGCAGGACGTTGCGGCGCTGCTCGTGCAGGGGCTTTCGAACAAGGCAATCGCCCGCGAGCTCGGCCTTTCGCATTTCACCGTGCGCAATCATGTGTCGCAATTGCTTCGGATGCTGGGCGCGACGACGCGGCGCGAAGCCGTAACGCGGCTCGCACCATATTTCGAGAGCGTCTCCGCACCCGAATAGGCCGCGATGTCGTCGGGGCGCGACGCCATTGCATATTCCTTTCCCTACCGCAGCCACCCTTGCCGAGTTCTGACGGTTTGTCATCGTGTCCCATTGAACCGGTACATGGCGACGCCCTCTGCGAGAGGCGCTTTCGATCGGAGCGTTCTCCGAACGAGCCGTAAGATAGCCGACGCCCGGAATCCAAAGATGAGAGACCATCCTGGAGCCCGGGCGCCGTGCAGCAGGCGGAACCCGCTTTGTGACCGGACCGGGATGCCTGATCACGGTTCGATGCTACCCAAGAGTGATTTCGCTGGCTATCAAATATAGGAACCGGTTCAAAACACCATGTCAAATGTCTCTGCTAAATTGAATCAGTCTTCAAAATATCAGATCTAACAATGCCTATGTTGGAAAAGTGATTTCGCATCACCAAGTATAACCGGTACAAGAACCGGTACATCGGCTTCATTGCCATGCACTGTCTGTCCCCTCTAGGTCGTCCATCATCCATTATCTCGTGGTTCGAGTGTAAAGCACCGATCGTGATTTTGGCTGGCATGGTCCGAAATAAACAAGGGGAAAAAAATTGGCAAAATCGCGCATCATTCGCTTGAGGCTCGCAACGGCTCCGATTGCCGTTGCGGCTATGGCGCTGGCGCCCTCTGCTTTCGCGCAGGAGGCAGATGACGGAACCGATGCTGGCACGACCGAACTGGTCGTTACGGGGTCGCGCATCGCACGTACCGACGAAGCCGCGAGCCCGGTTCCGCTCGCTGTCGTGGGCAGCGCGGACATTGCGCTCGATGGCGCGCCGAACATCTCTGACATCCTCAACGAAATGCCGCAAACGGCAATCGGGATTACCCGGACGAACACCAACTTCCTGACCTCGGGCACCGGCATCGCGACGGTCAATCTGCGCGATCTCGGCTCCAGCCGCACGCTGGTGCTCGTCAACGGCCGGCGCTTCATTTCGGGCTTTGCAGGCGACTCTGCAGTCGACCTCAACAATATCCCGACCGACTTCATCGACCGCGTCGAAATCGTCACCGGCGGTTCTTCGGCCGTTTATGGCTCGGATGCGATTGCGGGCGTTGTAAACTTCATCCTGAAGGACAAGTTCAACGGCGTCTCCGTACGCGGCCAATATGGCATCACCGAACATGGCGACAATGGGCGCTATCTCGCCAGCATCACCGCCGGCACAAGCTTCGGTGCCGAAGACCGCGGCAATATCCTGCTGAACTTTTCCTACGACAAGGACATGGGACTGCGCTCGCGCGACCGCGCGATTTCCGCGCAGGACTGTTCAGGAACGGTCTGCGGTCTCGGGGCCTTTTCGTCCTATGCGCCGCAGGGCCAGTTCCGTACGGTCAACGCGTCGGGGCAGGCGGTCAACATCCTGCCGGGCGGTCGCAACACCTTCTCGTTCAATCCCGACAATTCGGTTGCCTATCTCGCCGGATTCGACACCGGCCAATATGGCTTCAACCGGAACAGCGAGCGCTATATTTCGGTTCCGCTCGAGCGTTATCTTGCGAGCGGGGTCGGCAATTTCGATCTCACCGACAATGTCACCGCCTTTGCCGAAGTCACCTATGCGAAGGTGAAGTCGCGTTCGCGCCTCGAACCCTTCGCGCTCGATATTCTGAGCGATGTCTATTATCGCGATATCGATCCCTATGGCATTCCGATCACCAACCCGTTCATCCCCGCGGCAGTCGCCGCGGCGATCGCTGCTGCCAATTCGGATGCCGATCCGACGAACGACGTCGATGCGATCAACGGCCGTCGTCGCCAGAACGATGTGTTCGATCGCTCGAACGTCGTCAGCCGCGACACCTGGCGCGTTGTCGCCGGTTTGAAGGGCGAACTGGACCGTTTCAAATGGGACGCAAGCTATGTCTACGGGCACCTGCGGGACTATAATGCCAGCGAAGATATTGACAATAACCGCTACCGCAACGCGCTGAACGCGATCCGCGTCGGGCCAGGCAATGTCGTGGGCGTGGATATCGTTTGCGCCGACGCCGCGGCCCGGGCTGAGGGGTGCATCCCGCTGGACATCTTCGGCTACAATACCGCTGATCCCCGCGCTGCCGCTTATGTGAAATCGGTGGTCCCGAAATCGGAGCTCATCACCAACAAGCAGCAGGTGTGGTCGGCGAATATTTCAGGTCCGATCTTCGCGCTGCCCGCCGGCGACGTCGGCCTGGCACTCGGGGTCGAATATCGCAAGGAGAGCAGCGTCAGTGACCTCGACATCCTGACCAATACGGGCGGCAACTCGGGGAACGTCATCCCCGACACGCGCGGCGATTTCGACGTTCTCGAATTTTACGGCGAAGCGAATGTGCCGTTGCTGTCGGGGAAGCCTTTCTTCGAATATCTGGGGCTGATCGGGGCGGCACGTCTGTCGGACTATTCGACCGTCGGTTCGACGTTCAGCTGGAATGCGGGTGCCGAATGGTCGCCGCTGCCCGGGCTGCGTTTCCGCGGCGTCTATGCCGAAGCGAACCGCGCGCCGAATATCAGCGAATTGTTCACCGCGCCGTCGGAAACCTTCGCGTCGGTCAGCGATCCTTGCGACGGGATCACGGCATCGACGGGGGGCGATTACGGGGCGGCCTGCCGCGCCATTCCGGCGGTGCAGGCGGCGATTACCGCCAACGGTATCTTCAAATATTCGCTCGCCGATCTTCAGGGTATCAACGGGTTTATCGGCGGCAACACCGCGCTGCGTGAGGAAACGGCCAAAACCTACACGCTTGGCATGGTCTATCAGCCCAGCTTCGTGCGGAACCTGCTGCTGACCGTAGACTATTATAATATCAAGGTCGAAGGCGCGATCAGCACGCTCGGGCGCTCCTACTCGATCAGCCAGTGCGTGTTGACCGGCCTGCCGATCTACTGCGACAATGTGACGCGCGATGCGACGACGGGGTTCGTTACCCGCGTCGACGGGCAGTTGCTAAACGTTGCGGGCCTTTGGTCGGAAGGCGTCGACGTCGGCGTCCGGTATAATATGCCGCTCGGCCTCAGCGCCGACGACAGCCTGGGGTTCAGCCTCAACTACACCTATCTGATCGCGTCGAAGCAACAGGGTGACCCGGCCGATGACGTGATCAACTATGCGGGTACGTTTGGCAATCCGCGGCACAACCTGACCTCGCGTCTGACGTATCGCACCGGCGGCTTCAGCATCAGCTGGCAGGCCAATTACCATGGTGGCGGCGACTATATTAAGGACTATTTCAACGCCAATCCCGCCGTTCAGGCGCTGAACAAGATCGACGGCTTCATGCTCCACAATGCCCAGCTTCGCTGGCAGCCGGGTGAAGACAAGAAGTTCGATTTCTACCTCGGCGTCGACAATATCTTCGACAAGAAGCCGCAATATATTCCCGGCTCGCCGTTCGGTACGCCGACGGGTCTCGAAACATCGCCGGTGTTCGATCTCTACGGTCGCCGTTTCTATGCAGGTGCCGTGGTCAAATTCTGATCGTCGACGAGACGACGACCTGGGGGCGGAGAGCAATCTCCGTCCCCATTTTTGTTCGAGACGCCGAAACGTACCGGTGCATTGCTGCGCTGGCGCCCCGCTGGTCCGACGCCCAGAACCGCCGTTCCGAATGTACGGGGGATGGGGGCAATGGGATTTTTGACGCTGCGTCGGCCGTGGATGCGCTGGACGCTCCTGGTGATGATAACCGTCGGGGGCCTCGCATTCGGCGGAGCCGCTCAGGCGCAGCACACGTCGCCTTATTGTTCGCCGCGCACCGCAACCGTTGCGTCTGGCGGGGTGGTCGAGGTTGACCTCACATCTTGTGACAATACGCATATAGGTTTGGGAAACGGCGTCGCGGTGACGCGAAACGGGCCGTCCCACGGAACGGCGACGACATCGGAACGCTTTGTCCCGCCGAGCTCGACTGCATCGATCCTCACATACAGCCACAACGGCGATGCGGCGACGCAGGATATATTCGACATTCAGGACAATGACGGATTCTGGATCCAGGTCACCATCACCATCAGCGCGCCGACGTCGTCCATTGTCGTGACCCCCGCATCGCTGCCCTCGTTGAACGCGGGGACGGCGCTTAACCAGACGCTGAGCGCGACGGGCGGCACCGCGCCCTATACCTACAGCGTTTCGGGCGGGACGATTGTCCCCGGAATAAACCTGTCGCCGGGCGGCATACTCTCCGGCACGCCATCGCGCCGCGGAAATTATACGTTCAGTGTCACCGCGCAGGACTCGCTCGGCGCAACTGCGGTGAAGAGCTATAGCGGAACGATCGGCAATCCGTCGCTCTCGCTGGCAACGGGAACGGTAACGCTGGTTCAGGGCGCGGCGGCATCAGCCCAACTCGCGACCAATGGCGGGGTCGCGCCCTATATCTATGCCACCGAACCTCCCGGCACCCCCATGCCCTTCGGGCTCAGTCTTTCGACAAGCGGCCTTATTACCGGAACGCCTTCTTCGTCGGGAAGCGCGAGCGTCCAGTTGCGCGTCACCGACAGCAGCAGCGGGCCCGGCCAATATTTCGAGCTCGAAACACTGACGATCAATGTCGTGTCGGCACCCAGCGTTTCGATCGCGGTCTCGCCGGCCTCGGTCAGCGAGGACGGCGCGACCAACCTGACCTATACCGTCACCCGCAGTGCGAACCTGTCGTCGCCGACAACGGTCAATATCACGACCGGCGGCACCGCAACCGCTGGCGTCGATTATACGGGCAATGTAGCCAGCGTGACGATTCCAGCGGGGTCGACGACGGCCAGCATCACGATCAACCCGACCACCGACAGCATCATCGAGCCAGACGAGACGGTTACGCTGAGCGTGGCCGCTGGCACCGGCTATACGGTCGGCGCGCCGTCGAGCGCCACGGGCACGATCCTCAACGACGATGTGCCGACCGCGACGATCGCCGTATCGCCAGCCACAGTGGCCGAGGATGGTGCGCCGAATCTTGTCTACACCATAACGCTCTCCCAGGCGCCGTCGTCGAGCGTGTCGATCAATTATACGGTCGGCGGAACGGCCACTAACGGCACCGACTATGCGACCATCGCGTCGCCGCTCGTCATCGCGGCGGGCAGCACATCGGGAACCGTCACGGTCAATCCGACGGCCGATGCGACCATCGAAACCGACGAAACGGTCATCCTGTCGCTCGCGGCCGGTGGCGGCTATGTCGTCGGCGCGCCGAACAGCGCGACGGGCACGATCCTCAACGACGATCTTCCGTCGCTGAGCATCAATGATGTGACCGCGGCCGAAGGCAACAGTGGCACAAACAATTTTACGTTTACGGTCAGCCTGTCGGCGCCAGCGGGACCGGGCGGCGTCTCCTTCGATATCGCGACCGCCAACGGCACTGCCGCCGCGGGGAGCGACTATGTCGCGCGCAGCCTGACCGGCCAGACGATCCCGGCGGGCGCGAGCAGCGCAAGCTTTACGGTGACGGTCAACGGCGACACGCTGAACGAAGCGAGCGAGACATTTTTCGCGAACGTCACCAATGTCGTCAACGCGGTCGTCATCGACGGGCAGGGGGTCGGCACGATCACCAACGACGATCCGCTGCCGGCGATTTCCACGTCCGATGTGTCGATCGTGGAAGGGAACAGCGGTTCGTCCAATGCCATCGTCACGGTCACGCTCGACACGGCAAGCGGCCAGACGGTGACGGTAAACTACGCCACGGCAAATGGTTCGGCGACGCAGCCATCGGATTACGGCGCGGTGTCGGGAACGCTGACCTTCACGCCGGGGCAGACCAGCCGGACGATCGCGATTCCCGTCGTCGGCGACACCGTTCCCGAAACAAACGAGGCCTTCTCGCTCGGCCTGTTCGGCGCCGTCAACGCGACGATCGCCATACCGACGGCGTTCATCGCCATCACCAACGACGATGTTCCGGTTACGCTGTCACCCGGCGCCCTTACCGGAGGACAGGTCGCGGCCCCGTACAGCCAGACGGTCTCGGCGACCGGGGGCACCGGACCCTATGGCTTTTCGGTGACGGCGGGCGCGCTGCCATCGGGGCTGACGCTGGCGCCTGGCGGCCTGTTGTCAGGAACGCCGACCGCAGGCGGCACCTTCAACTTCACGGTCACCGCGACCGACAGCAGCGCGGCACCGGGGCCATTTTCGGGTTCGACGCCTTACAGCCTGTCGATCGCGCCGCCGACCATCGTCCTGCCGGCGACCCCGCTGGCGGCGGGGCAAGTCGGTACGGCCTACAGCGCTACGATCACCGCGGCGAGCGGCGGCACCGCGCCCTATGGCTATGCGGTGACCGGCGGCAGCCTGCCCGGCGGGGTGACGATCGACCCCGCAACCGGTGCGCTTTCGGGAACCCCCACCGCGGCGGGCAGCTTCAGCTTCCGGATTACCGCCACCGACAGTTCGACGGGCAGCGGCCCCTATTCGGCATTCAACGATTATGCGATCGACATCGCGGTGGCGCCCCCCGTCGCCAATGCCGTTTCGGCGACGATCGGCTATGGCAGCGGCTCCACAGGCGTCACGCTCAGCCTTTCGGGCGGCGCGGCGACGAGCGTCGCGATCGTTACCCCGCCGTCACACGGCACCGCGACGGCGTCCGGAACCACGATCTCTTACCAGCCCGTTGCGGGCTATGCAGGCCCCGACAGCTTTACCTACAGCGCCGCGAACGCCAGTGGCACCTCGGCGCCGGCGACCGTCAGTCTGACCATCGCCGACCCGGCGATCGGCGTCGCCGCCACCGGACCGCTCGCCGCGACCGTCGGCACGGCCTACAGCCAGACGTTCAGCTTCAGCGGCGGCGCGCAGCCGTTCGGCAGCTATCAGGTGAACAATCTGCCCGCGGGCGTCGCGATCACGGGTTCGGACGCGAGCAGCGTGACGATCGCGGGCACCCCGACCCAATCGGGCAGCTTCAGCCTCACGGTGTCGGCCACCGACAGTTCGACGGGCAATGGCCCTTTCACAGCCAGCCAGCCCTTCGTGCTGACGGTCGATGCGCCGACGCTGTCGCTCGCGCCGGGCGCGGGGACGCTCACGGCGCCTTATGGCGCGGCCTTCTCGCAAGCCGTTACCGCAAGCGGCGGGGTTGGCCCGTTCAGCTATTCGGTCATCGGGATACTCCCCGCGGGATTGTCCTTCGGCGGCAATATGCTGACCGGCACGCCGACCGCGCCGGGCGTCTATCCGATTACGGTGATGGCAACCGACACCGGATCGACCGGTCCGGGAGCGCCATTTGCCGTATCGGCGAACTATAGCCTGTCGGTGCCCGCGCCGACGATTGCCGTCGGACCGGCGGCGCTTGCCGGCGCGACGGTCGCCGCCAGCTACAGCCAGACGCTCACAGCGTCGGGTGGGGTCGGCGGCTATGCTTATGCGGTGACCGCCGGCGCCTTACCGACGGGGCTGACGCTATCGGGCGGCGGGGCGCTTTCCGGGACGCCGACCGTCGGCGGCAGCTTCGGTTTCACCATCGCCGCAACCGATGCGAACGGTCAGTCGGGCGCGCAGGCCTATACGCTGATCGTCGCCGCTCCGGCGCTGACATTGCCCGCGACCAGCCTGCCGCAGGGGCAGGTGGGGGCCGCCTACAGCGCGACGATCCTTGCCGCGACCGGCGGCACCGCGCCCTACAGCTATGCGGTGACCGGCGGTGCGCTGCCGGTGGGCGTTACGCTTTCGCCATCGGGGCAGCTTGCGGGCGCGCCCGGCGCCTTCGGCAGCTTTTCCTTCACCGTCACGGCGACCGACAGTTCGGGTGGAACCGGACCCTATTCGGCGACGCAGACCTATATGTTGACGATCGTCGAACAGACGCCCGTCGCCGGTGCGGTGTCGGCGACCGTCGCCTATGGCAGCGTCGATACGGCCATCGCCCTCGCGATCAGCGGAGGGACGCCGGCAAGCGTTGCGATCACGACTGCGCCCTCGCACGGCACGGCGAGCGTGTCGGGGACAGCGGTCCGTTACACGCCCGCGGCGGGATATGCCGGCCCCGACAGCTTTGCCTATACGGCCAGCAATGTCGGCGGCACTTCGGCGCCCGCGACGGTGACGGTGCAGGTTTCGGCGCCGACGATTTCCATTGCCGCCGACGGGTCGCTGGCGGCGGTTGTCGGGACGCGCTTCGACCGGCGCTTCCTCTTTTCCGGCGGCGCCCAGCCCTTCTCGGCCTATCAGGTCACCGGACTGCCTGCGGGTTTGACCGTTTCGGCAAGCGAGGCCGGCAGTGTCGGCATATCGGGAACGCCGACGCAGGCGGGCAGCTTCGTCCTGACCGTTTCGGGCACCGATGCCTCGACGGGAACAGGTCCGTTTACCAGGTCGCAGGCATTCACGCTGACGGTGGCGGGGCCGACCCTCGCGCTCGCGCCGCCTTCGGCAAGCTTTGCCGCCGCCTATGCCGCCCCCTTCAGTCAACAAATCAGCGCGACCGGCGGCGTCGGTCCCTACAGCTATGCGGTCAGCGGGAATCTGCCCGCGGGTGTCGCGATCGATCCGGCGACGGGCGTGATCGCGGGGACGCCGACGGCGGTCGGCAGCTTCGCCTTTTCGGTGACGGCGAGAGATGACGGCGCCACCGGCCCCGGCGCGCCCTTCACCGCGCAGGGAAGCTACAGCCTGACCGTGGCGGCGCCGACGATCCTCGTGACGCCTGCCGCACTCCCACCGGCCACCGCGGGCGCGTCCTATTCGGCGCTTCTGTCGGCGACGGGCGGGGTCGGGCCTTATTCCTATGCGCTAGCGAGCGGAACGCTTCCCGCCGGAATCGCGCTCGCGGGCGACGGGACATTCAGTGGAACGCCCACCGTATCGGGCGATTTCGCGATCGGCGTAACCGTGACCGACGCCAATGGGCAGACGAGCGTGGCCGCGCTGACGCTGACCGTTGCCAACGCGGCATTGACGATCACGCCGGCGTCGTTGCCCAGCGCGGTGCAGGGGATCGCCTACAGCCAGCAACTGACCGCGACGGGCGGTGTCGCGCCCTACAGCTTCGCAGTGTCGGCGGGCAGCCTGCCCGTGGGAATCACCATAAGTCCGGCGGGGCTGATCAGCGGTACGCCGACCGGCTCCGGCAACGCCAGCTTCACCATCCTGGTCACCGACAGTACCGGCGGAACGGCGTCGACCGTTTCGGTCAGCTATGTGCTCGCTGTGACCGCACGGCCCAATCCGGCGAACGATCCCGAAGTGCGCGGTCTGGTTCAGGCGCAGGTCGCCTCGGCGTGGCGCTTCGCCGACGTTCAGGTGGGCAACTTCTCCCGCCGACTCGAAGGATTGCACCGTGGCGGAGGCGGCGGATTCCGCAACGGGCTGCGGATCAGCGCATCCGATCCGTGCCTCGACACGCTAACGGCCTGGACCAACAGCCTGTGTGCGAGCGGTGATCCGGCCGGCGGAGGGCGGGCCATCCCCGGCCGCACAGGGCAGCCGCCGCTTGGTGCCGGCGCAGGCTTCGGGGCGGGTACCGGGACGGCGGCGGATGCGGACGACGGGCAGAAGGCGTCGGCGTCGGGCCGGCCGATCGACGCGCCGCTCGCGATCTGGGCGGGCGGCGCGATCCGCTATGGCGATCGCGACCCCTCGACCGGGCGGCCGTCGGAGCGCTTCGAAAGCGAAGGCATCACGCTCGGCGCCGACTATCGTTTCGGTCCCGATTTCGCGATCGGCATCGGGGTCGGGCTCGGCCGCGATACGACCGATGTCGGACGCAACGGGTCGCAAAGCCGGGGTGAGGCCAAGACGATTGCGCTCTACGGCAGCCATCTGCTCGGCGGCGGCTTCTTCATTGACTGGCTCGGCGGCTATCAGTGGCTGGATTTCGACCTGCGGCGCTACGTCACCGCGACGAGCGCGCTGGTCAATTCGTCGCGCAAGGGGCGGCAGTGGTTCGGTGCGATCTCGGCCGGCGCCGATATCGAGACGGGCGATCTGCGCGTCACCCCCTATGTGCGCATCGACGCGCAGCGCGGCCGGCTCGACGGTTATGTGGAAAGCAGCGGCTCGCTGTTCGACCTGCGCTTCCTCGATCAGAATGTGGCGTTCACGTCGCTCGGCCTCGGCGCGCGGCTTGATTATCGCATTGCGGTCGAGAACGGCTATTTCCTGCCGCGCGTGCGCGCCGAATATCAGCGCGACGTCGAACGGCAGGGCGACGCGCTGGTCGCCTATTTCGATCAGACCGGCGGGCCGTTCAACGCGGTCCCGCTCGCGAGCTACGCGCGCAGTCGGCTGCTACTAGGCCTCGGCCTCGAAATGGCGATCGGCGAGCGGACGTCGTTCGACGTCGAATATAATAATCGCCAGGCGACCGGAGCAGGCTCCGATCAAGGGGTGACCGTCAATCTCAAACAGGCCTTCTAGGCACGGGACGGATCGTCGGCCCCGACGATGAACTGGTACGTCGACGCTTTTGTCGCAGCGAAAGCCGTGGCTTATCCAGCGGGGCAAGCTGCAGGGAAAGGTCCTCGATGATTGCGCGACTGGCGATGGGGCTCGCCCTGCTGTTTCTTCTTCCCTCCGGGCGGGCGCTCGCCGAGCGTCCGCTCGTTCCCATGAGCGTTTCCCCCGAAATGGGTGGCTACGACTATGATCGCGGGCGGGACGCGCTGATTGCAGGCGAGACGGTGATCGCGCTGGCTGCGTTCGATCGCTCCTGCGCCATGGGAAATATGAAGAGCTGTTACAATGCGGGGCTGCTGAACGAAGACTTGTTCAGGACTGATGCTGACAAGACGCGCCGGACGACGGCGCTCGCCAGCTTCGACCGGGCGTGCGAGGGCGGCTTTCAGCGCGGTTGCGTCGCCGCTGCCGGCTATTATCGGTCAGCCCTGTCGGGGGTGCAGGATCTTCCGCGTGCGCTCGTCCTGTTGCGGCGGGCCTGCGAAGCCTGGGAAGCGGACGGGTGCGGCGATCTGGCCGAGATGCTGTATCAGGGCGAGGGCACGGCGAAGGACCTTGAAGCGGCCCGGCGCTTCTTTATCCTCGGCTGCGAGCGGGGCGGCCGCGCGCTCAATTGTTTCAATGCTGGCCTGATGGCGCTGAACGGCACGGGCGGCCCACCCGACCGGCTTGCGGGTTTCGACTATTATCACCGTGCGTGCAGACTCGGCTCGGCGAAAGCGTGCAGCAACCTCGCGCTTGAATATGTGCAGAACGACTGGAATCCCGAAGATTTCGCGATCGGCAAGGGCCTGTTCAAAATGGCGTGCGACAAGGGCGAGATGATTGCGTGCAAGAACCTGGGCTATCTTGCCGAGCGCGCCGATCCGGGGGCTGCGGGAAAGAAACAAGCGGCGCGCCTCTATCGCCAGGCTTGCGACGGCGGCGAGGGAGAGGGATGTCGTTCGCTCGGCATTCTTGCCAGTGACGGAATCAGGGCGGCGGGACACAAGCGCGACGCCCTCGGCCTCTATGTTCGGGGATGCAATCTTGGCAGCGGGCGCTCCTGCTACAATGCCGGCCTTATGTACCTGATCGGCTATCGCGCGCCGACGCAGCTGCATACAGGGCTCGGTTGGTTTGCGGCAGGCTGCAAGATTGGCGATGCGTCGAGCTGCGGCGGTGCGGCGCTGGCGGCACTGTGGCTGGGCGAGCGCGATGCCGCTGGCGGCGCCGACAAGGCCGCGCGATGGGTGCTCTATGGACGCAATCTCGATCCGGCCAGTCCTCTTCTGGATAGTGTGTCCGATTATCTTGCCAAACGCACGGCCGAACCCCCGACCTTACAGCCCGACCGCGGTTGAGCAATCGCCCTGCCTGTCGGGGGCCATGCTAGCCCCAAAATCGCACAGACATCACATCGAGCATCGGACATAGGCGCGTCTGGGTTTGCCTACTTCCTCGACGATCAGGCGACCGCTGGCTTCCGAAAAGCGGAAATGGACAAAGCGGACGGCCTCGCTTCCGGGTCGAACAAGACTGGCGAGCATGTCGCGCGCATCGGCATAATCTGCGGCACGCAGCGGCGCATCATCGTCGCGATCATGCGACGTGCCGGTATCGACGTAAACCGTCCGGACGGTGAGCGCCTCTCCCGCCATAATTGCGAGATCGGGCTTCAATCCCATGCGGTTCTTGTAGGATTGGCCCACGCAGTTGCCCGAACGGGTAGCCCAGTCGCCCAGAAAGTGCGGCAGGATGGCCGAAGGCGCAATCGGGGCATAGACTGCCCGGTCGGTGCCCGTGGCGGGCTGGACGATCTCGCCGACGCCGTCCTGCGCACCGGGCTTTGCGCTGGCGGACAAGGGCATGGCGACACAGAGCAGAATTGCCGACAGGCCGATTCCTGCCAGCGCGCCTCGCGTCAGCCCTTCAAAGCATTCCCGCGTAGCCGGACCTGCTTGGGCGCCGCCTTCAGCCCGCTTGACCCTGCCCGCCATATATTTCCTCCGCGCTTCGAACGTCGGACCAATCAATGTTCCTGTTTCCCCCATCGGCGAAGCACCGCGATGTACCGGTTCCCTTCGGTCCATCAGGCTTTCGCGCGCAGGCCCCTCAAGCGGCGCAAATTTCCATCGATACCCGGCCGTACTGCCGAACCCGGCGATCAGCAGGTCGGGATCGCGCTTTCGCTCTCCTCGCCGTCAGCGGCTGGTATGCGGACATAGTGCGTGCCTTTGCGGACGAAATGCTGGGTGTTGAGCTGGCTGCCCTCGAAGCGGACATCGAACGAGCGATTGCGCACGACGTTGACGATCGTGCCATCATAGCTCTGGCCGCCGTCTTCGGCGGCACCGCTGCTGTCATAATGGGAATCGAAGGTCACGAGAGATCTCGGGCCGGTCGGGGTCAATTCGGTCAGCGTCTTGGCGTCGCAGGCATAGCCCTGCCAAACGCCGCCCGCGGTGGATTCGATGACGAGCCCATCGAGGATATCGCGACGGATTTTCCATTGAGGCGGATTGCCCATTATGCTGCCCGTCACGGCGTCAGGCCATCGACCGGTTTCTGCGAATTTGGCACCGGGCATTTCACGCAGATAGAAGATGCCGAGCGTCCCGAGGCCCGCAGGATAAGGCTCGCCGTTCCCTTCGACAATCAGGACGGGTCCGAATGAAGCCCAGACGAGTTTGCCCTTGGCATAGGTATAGACGGCGTCTTCGGCCACGCGAATTGCCCGCTCGCCCGGTCCGAAAACGGCATCGAACGCCAGATCCATCTGCTTCTCTTCCGGCAGGCCGCGAATGGCAGAAGGAGCAGGCTTGGCCGTCGGTGGCGACTGGGTGGCCGACGCTTTGCTAGCGACCGCCGGCGCCGCATCCGCCATGGTCACGGACGATGTCGCGCCGCCACGATGCGCCAGCGCCCATCCACCCCCACCCAGCAGCGTCAGTCCCGCCAGCGCCGCAAACGGCCATCGTCGTTTGCCGGGCGCCCTCTCTCTGCCACCGTCGACCGGCATGGCCTTGTCTTCCGGGTCTTCCGGCGAGCTTGCTGTCGTTGCTGTCGCTTCATGCCATTGCAGAAGCCGCGCCTTTTCCCGGTCGAACTCCTCCGCGCTGAGCGCCCCGGCTTCGCGCAGCCGCGTCAATCGTTCAAGGCGGCTCAGATGATCGTCGGTAGCCATGATCCCTCGCGCTGATAATCTCAAGGGCGTCAGCCTACTCCAGCATCCCCGAAGGCGAGAGGAGGCAATCGCGTACCGGTACATCCCGCGCGTTCGTGCGCTATCATCGACGGGGTAATATCGACGAAATTGACGGGAGTTCCGATCTTGCGACCCAAGTCCGTTACGAATGCGCTCGCCTTGTGCATCATGGCAGTGATTACATTGGCGGCCTGCGATGGCGCAAATGGCGCCGATACGCATCCGAAACAGGGAACGGAGGCGCCCGCGCAGTATACGCCGGGCACTGCGGCACCGACATCCCTCGACGAGCAAGATCGCAACGCGCTGGAGATGGCCGAGCGCGCCTGTGCAAATCGCGACTTTCAGCAACTTTTCACGGCCATTGCGATATCACCGGCCGTCCGGCGCAAATATAGCGCGCCCACCATCACGTCTGCCGTGCTGGACCCTCAGGGCAGGGTAATTTCGTCGCGCGACGTGCCCGCGAATTCCTACGAGGATTTTCCGGTCCGGCAGGTCGACTTCTATTACAAGCCCGCCAAGCCCCGGTCCCCCGGGGATGAGGACGAGTATCTCGATATCCAGTTCAACCAGAGCCAGAGTGACGATTTCTCGGTCGATTGGGCGCGCGTCCACTATGATGGCCAGTCGGAAGGCGGTGACGATCTGGGGAATATCATCGGCCCCGAGGGCAAACCGCTCCCGCCCGGGACACATCCCGATTCGGATGGGCAATTGCTGTTCCGGCCCATCGGAAATTGCTGGCAGTTGCAGGAGGACATCCGTTGGCTGCGATAGCGCAGCGGTTTGAGCTTCAGCGGCTCCAACGACATTCGGCGGCTCAGCGGGCCGATTCGCAGATCGTTTCCATCGCGACGAAGGTCGAGGTGCTGGCGACATGCGGCAGGCTGGAGATTTTTTCGCCAAGCACGATGCGATAGCGGCGGATGTCGGGGGTGCGCACTTTCAGGAGATAATCGAAGCTGCTCGCGATCATGTGGCATTCCTCGACCTCGGGAATCCGCCGCACCGCGTCATTGAAGCGGCGCAGCGCCTCTTCGCGCGTATCGGACAGCTTGACCTCGGTAAAGGCGACATGGTCGAGCCCCAGCTTCGCGGGGTCGACGATCGCGCGAAAGCCGGTGATCAGCCCGCTGTCGACCAGCCGCTTGACGCGCTGCTGGCACGGCGTCTTCGACAGGCCGACGCGCTGCGCCAGTTCGGTGTAGGTCATCCGCCCGTCGCGGCCCAATATCGCGATGATCTTGCGATCGAACTCGTCCAGATCGACCAAGATTTTCGTATTTGCCATGCGGATTGCCTAATATGACGCCGATAATAGGTCAAAAGATAATCGTTCGAGCGCGATTGAAGGCGGATTGCCTTTTCGTCGCATGTTATCATGCGCCATGACCCAGCCGACCGACCGCGCCGCCATCCGCGCCCTCGCCCGCCGTTCCGAAGCCGACATCGTCGCCGATCTGCGGACCCAGCTCGCCCGCTCGCCCGCCACCCTCGATGCGGTGACGCGGCGGGGGCTCGCGCTCATCCGCAAGGCAAAGGCCGAGGGCGAGCGCGAGACTCTCGTCGCGCAGCTCATGAACCGTTACCGCCTGTCGACCGAGGAAGGCGTCGTGCTGATGTGCCTTGCCGAAGCGCTGCTGCGCGTTCCCGACAGCGCGACCGCCAATGCGCTGATCCGCGACAAGATCGCCGGGCGCCGTTGGCGCGAGGGCGAGGATGAGGACAGTCCGCTGGTCGTCGCGCTGTCGGCGCGCGGCCTTTCGCTCGGGTCGGCGACGCTGATGCTCGGCGCGATGGGCAGCAAGGCGAACCCGCTCACCCTGCTCAAGTCGATGATCCGCCGCTCGGGCGAGCCGGTGATCCGCCAGGCGGCGCTCGCGGCGATGAAGCTGCTCGGCCAGCAGTTCGTGATGGGCGAAACGATCGACGCCGCGGTGCGGCGTGCCGACAAGGACAAGGGCGAACTCGCCAGCTTCGACATGCTCGGCGAAGCGGCGCGCACCGCAGAGGATGCGCGGCGCTATTATGACAGCTACGCCGCGGCGATCGCGCGCATAGGCCGCGATGCGAAGCCGGGCGACCCGTTTGCCAACCACGGCATTTCGATCAAGCTGTCGGCGCTTCACCCGCGTTACGAATATCTGCAGGCCGACCGCGTTCGCGAAGAATTGATCCCCGATGTCATCGCGCTCGCCCGCGCCGCGCGCGGCGTCAACATTCCGCTGATGATCGACGCCGAGGAAAGCGACCGGCTCGAACCGCATCTCGACGTTTATGGCGCGCTGATCGACGCGGGGCTCGCCGACGGCTGGACCGGGCTCGGCATCGTGATCCAGGCCTATCAGAAGCGCGCGAGCGAGGCGATCCGCTGGGTTGCCGCCAAGGCGCGCGCGCGGGGCGTCACGCTGTCGATGCGGCTGGTCAAGGGCGCCTATTGGGATACCGAGATCAAGCGTGCGCAGACGATGGGGCTGGGCGATTTTCCGGTCTTCACTGCAAAAAATCACACCGACCTCAACTATATGGCGTGCGCGCAGATATTGCGCGAGCATCAGGATTGCATCTTCCCGGCCTTTGCAACGCACAATGCGATGACGCTCGCCTTCATCGCCGAGCTGTTCGACGGCGCCGATTACGAACTGCAGCGGCTGCATGGCATGGGCGAAGGCGCGCATGATGCGATCGTTGCGCTGTCGCCGCCGCCGCGCCCGGTGCGCGTCTATGCGCCCGTGGGCACCCACCGCGACCTGCTCGCCTATCTGGTCCGCCGCCTGCTCGAAAATGGCGCGAACAGCAGCTTCGTGCACCAGTTTTCGGACCCCGACGTGACCGCCGAAGAGCTGGCGATCGACCCGCGCAGCATTGCCAGCGTGCCGTCGAAAATCCCGACCGGGCTCCAGCTTTTCGATCCCGTCCGGCGCAATTCGCGCGGCTACGACCTTGGCGAACCCGGCGTGCCCGAGGCGCTGGCGGCCGCGATTGCCGGGGCGCGGGACAGCGGCCGTATCGCGGCGCCGATCGTCGGCGGCACGGCAGCGGCGGGCACCGCCGAAGCGGTGCGCAATCCGGCGACCGGCGCGGTCGTCGGTCATGTGATCGAGGCCGATGCCGATATGGTCGATGCCGCCGTCGCCGCCGCGCGCGCGGCGCAGGGCGACTGGAGCCTTGCCGGTGGCTCCTTCCGTGCCGAACGGCTCGAACGCGCGGCCGATCTGCTCGAGGAACGCGATGCTCTCTTTCTCGGGCTGGCGATCGACGAGGCGGGCAAGACGCTCGTCGATGCGGTGGCCGAAGTGCGCGAGGCGGTCGACTTCCTGCGCTATTATGCCGCCCAGGCGCGCGCCGATTTCACCTACCCCATCGCGCTGCCCGGCCCGACCGGCGAACGCAACGAACTGATCCTTGAAGGCAAGGGCGTCTTCGTTGCCATCAGCCCGTGGAATTTCCCGCTCGCGATCTTTCTGGGGCAGGTGTCGGCGGCGCTCGCCGCTGGTAACGCCGTGCTGGCGAAGCCCGCTGAACAGACGCCGCTGATCGCGCATGCCGCGATAGAACTGCTGCTCGAGGCGGGGGTGCCCGCCGATGTGTTGGCGTTTCTCCCCGGTCGCGGCGAAACGGTGGGCGCGGCGCTGACCGGTCATGACGATATCATCGGCGTTGCCTTCACCGGATCGACCGAGGTTGCGCGCGCGATCAACCGCAGCCTTGCGGGGCGCGACGGTCCGATCGCGACGCTGATCGCCGAAACCGGCGGTGCCAACGCGATGATCGTCGATTCGACCGCACTTCCCGAACAGGTGGCGCGCGATGCCGTCGCCAGCGCGTTCCAGTCGGCGGGTCAGCGCTGTTCGGCGCTTCGCCTGCTTTGCGTGCAGGAAGATGTCGCCGAAACCATGATCGACATGGTCGCGGGCGCGATGGCCGAACTCAATATCGGCGACCCCGCTATCCTCGCGACCGACGTCGGTCCGATCATCGATGCCGAGGCGCAAGCGAACATCGCGGCTTATATCGCCGAAGCGCGCGCCGCGGGCCGGGTGATTGCACAGGCGGCGCGCACCGATTGGCCGGCGGGCGGTACCTTCGTGCCGCCGACGATGATCCGCCTCGACCATGTCACCGACCTCAAGCGCGAGATTTTCGGGCCGGTGCTGCATGTCGCGACGTGGAAGGGCGGCGAGCTCGACGCGCTGATCGACGCGATCAACGCTTCGGGCTATGGCCTGACACTGGGCGTCCACACCCGCATCGACGGCGTCGCGGCGCATGTCGCGGCGCGCGCGGCGGTCGGCAATGTCTATGTCAACCGCAACCAGATCGGCGCGATCGTCGGATCGCAGCCCTTCGGCGGCCGCGGCCTGTCGGGCACGGGGCCGAAGGCGGGCGGTCCGCATTATCTGCACCGCTTCGCCGAGGAAAAATCGATCTCGACCGACATCACCGCAGCGGGCGGCAATGCAGCGCTGATGGCGGGGTAATTCCTGCCTCTTTTGTTATTGGCGTATCCCCGCGAAGGCGGGGGCGCACAGGTTGTTCCGACGCCTAAGCCCCCGGCACGCCCAGCATCTGCGCCTGCGCCTTCAGCCGCGGTGCCGCCCCCGGATTGGCGGCGAGGGCGTCCTTCAGTGCCTGCGCCGCCTTTGCGGTTTCGCCGAGCGTCATGCGGCTGCGCATCAGCATGATCCAGCGGTCGACGTCCGCCGGATTCGCTTTCAACTTGGCCTCCAGCCCGTCGACCATCCCCGCGATCATTGCGTCCTGCTGCCCCTTGGGAAGCTGCGAGGCGGCTTCCATATCGGCGCGGCTGGGGCCGGGGATCGCCCGCGCGGCGACAGGCATCTCGTCGGCCTTGAGCGCGCGCGGCTGCGTCGCGGCGAGGCGCGCGGCGACGTCGATCTTGTTGATCGCGCCGACCTGTTCGATCGTGCGGCGCAGGTCGGCCTCCCACGGCGCGCCCTGCGGCGTGTCGGCGAGCAGCGCGAACCATTCGTCGATCGCCCCCTTGTGATCGCCGGCGATATCCTTCTTCACCGCCATGAAATAGCGTGCGCGCGGATCCTTGGGATTGAGCGCGATCGCCTTGTCAAAGGCTTCGGCCGCGGCGGTGGGCATCGGATCGCGCGGACTCGCCATCACGCGCGCCTCGCCAAGCGCCGACCATAGCCCGGCCGACTCGGGCGCGATCGCGACCGATTTTTCATAAGCCGCGGCGGCGCCGGGATAATCGCCAAGGTCGAAACGCGCGGCACCGAGCGCCATCCACGCGTCGGCGCTCTGCGGTTCGCGCCGCGTCCGTTCCTCGATTGCGGCAAGCTGGGCATCGGGTGACGCTGCGGCCGTCGGCGCGGGCGCCGCGGCATTATTGGCGGAATCGCGCCAGATCGCATAGCCGATCGCGCCGGCTAGCAGGAGGAAGGCGGCGATCAGGATCGCACGGTTCGTCGTCGACATACCCTTGGTTTCGCTCATTCCATCCCCCGAATATCCGCCGCGGCGAAATCGCGCGCGACGGTGCCGCGCCATATTGCCTTTGGCGGGCAAAGGTGTAGCCTCTGTCGGGCGAGGTCGGTCAACGATAAAATCGTAAAACAGGGGGTCGCACCGGTTTTCCCAAGTCTTTGCGTGGGAGGGGTGCATGGCGGTAGCGGATCACGTCGATTTTCCGACGTTCATGGAAGGTGTGAAGCGGCGCAACCCGGGGCAGCCCGAGTTCGTCCAGGCGGTGCAGGAAGTCGCCGAGGATATTTTCGACTTCATCGCCGACAAGGAAGAATATCACGCGCAGCAGATATTGCGGCGCATTGCCGAACCCGACCGGGTCGTGTCCTTCCGCGTCTGCTGGGAGGACGACAACGGCAATATCCGCGTCCAGCGCGGCTGGCGGGTTCAGAACAACAATGCCATCGGCCCCTATAAGGGCGGTATCCGCTTTCACCCGAGCGTGACCGAAAGCGTCCTCAAATTCCTGGCGTTCGAACAGACGTTCAAGAATGCGCTCACCGGCCTGCCAATGGGCGGCGGCAAGGGCGGATCGAATTTCAACCCGAAGGGCAAGAGCGTGCGCGAGATCATGCGCTTCTGCCAGAGCTTCATGACCGAGCTCTATCGCCACATCGGCGCCGACGTCGACGTGCCGGCGGGCGACATCGGCGTCGGCGGGCGCGAAATCGGCTTCATGTTCGGCCAGTACAAGCGCATTACCAACGAATTTACAGGGGTGCTCACCGGCAAGGGCCTCGAATGGGGCGGCTCGCTGATCCGGACCGAGGCGACGGGCTATGGCGCCGTCTATTTCCTCGCGAACATGCTTGCGGCGAAGGGGCAGGATCTCGTCGGCAAGAGCGCGGTGATTTCGGGATCGGGCAATGTCGCGACGCACGCGGCGGAAAAAATCGTGCAGCTGGGCGGCAAGGTACTCACCCTGTCCGATTCGGGCGGCTTCATCCACGATCCCGACGGCATCACCCAGGAAAAGATCGACTGGGTAAAGGCGCATAAGACGCATCGGCGCGGCCGGATCGAGGATTATTGCGCCGAGTTCAAGAGCGCCACCTTTACCGCTGGCAAAACGCCGTGGGCGGTGCCGTGCGACGTCGCGCTGCCGTGCGCGACGCAGAACGAGCTGAATGGCGATGACGCGAAGATGCTGGTGGCAAACGGCTGCATCGCGGTGAGCGAGGGCGCGAACATGCCGACCGACCTTGCCGGTGTTCATGTCTTCAAGGACGCAAAGATCATGTTCGCGCCCGGCAAGGCGGCCAACGCCGGCGGGGTTGCGGTTTCGGGCCTCGAAATGAGCCAGAACAGCGGCCGGCGCAGCTGGAGCGAAGCCGAGCTGCAACAGATGCTCAAGGATATCATGGCGGGCATCCACGAACGCTGCCTGACCTATGGCGATCAGGGCGGCGGCTATATCGATTATGTGAAGGGCGCGAACATCGCCGGCTTCAAGAAAGTCGCCGACGCGATGCTGGCGTTCGGGGTCGTTTAGGGTAAAAGGCCCTCAGGGCAAAAGGGGACTCGTGGGAATGACGACGCACGCTGGCATCGGGCGCGGCGATCGGTCGTGGGCGGCGGTGGCGGCACTGGCGCTGCTGCTTGCCATGCTTGCGATCGCCGCGACGCTTTCGGCGCCTCCGGCGCGCTCGCAGGGCGAAAGCGGCGGGCGTTTCCTGGGTGTTGCGTCCTGCGCGGGATCGACCTGCCACGGCCGGATGGAGGGCGACGGCGTCGTTGTCCGTCAGGACGAGTTGATGCGCTGGCAGGAACCCTCGACCCCCGGCGGCGCGCATAGCCGCGCATGGGCGGTGCTCAACACCAGCCGCAGCCAGTTCATTGCCCGCAACCTCGGCATCGGCGATCCGGCGCGCGCCTCGATGTGCCTCGGGTGCCACAGCGATGCGGCGACGAGCCGCGGTACCGCGCCGATCGAGGACGGGGTCACCTGCGAATCCTGCCACGGTCCTGCAGGGGGCTGGATCGCGAGCCACTATGCCGGGGTCGGCGACAACCCCAGCCCCGGCGGCGAAATGCGCGAGAAGCATCTCGCCAATCTGCGCGCCGGCCTGCGCCGGCTCGAGGATCCGGTGGTGCGCGCGGGCGTCTGCGTCGACTGCCATTTCGGGGCCGCGGGCGAGGGGCAGTTCGTCACCCACCGCATCATGGCGGCGGGGCATCCGCGCATTTCGTTCGAGCTCGACCTCTTCTCCTCGCTCCAGGCGCATCATCAGGAAGATGCCGATTATGGCTGGCGCAAGTTCGGCGCGGCGGGCGCGCGCACCGACCATGTGCAGATGTGGGCGGTGGGGCAGGCGACCGCGCTCGAACGCAGCCTCGCGCTGTTCCAGTCGAAACGCGGGACCGAGGGGATGTTCCCCGAATTTTATTTCCTCGACTGCCACAGTTGCCACCGCCGGATCTACGATCAGGCGAAGCCGGTGAAGACCAGCGTCGATAATCCGGCGCGGCCGGGCATTCCCGAAGGCATGCCGCCCTATAATGACGAAAATCTGATCATGCTCTCGGCCGCCGCGCGTATGGCCTCGCCCGCGCTTGCCGAACAGCTCGGTGCGCGCAGCGCCGCCTTCCACCGCGCGATCGCGACCGACCGCCCGGCGGCGGTTCGCGCCGCCGCCGATCTGGCGCAGACGGTCGCGGCGCTCAAGAGCGCCTTCGCGGCGCGCGCCTTTTCGGGCACCGACGCCTTTGCGATGGTCGATGCGATTGCGGGCAAGGCGGTGAACGACCGCTTCACCGACTATGCGGGGTCGTCGCAGGCGGTGATGGGGGTCGACACGCTGCTCAACGCGATGGTTTCGTCGGGGCGGATCACCATCGGCGCTGCGGCGGGTATCCGCGCCGACATCGACCGTGCCTATGCCTCGGTCAAGGATCCCAACGCCTATAAGCCCAGCGACTTCCAAGCCTCCTTCGGCAGCGCGGTGCGCGCGATTCAGGCGCTGCGGTAAGCCGATGCGGACCCGATCGCGCCTCTTTCGCACCGCCGCCCTTGTCGCCGGCCCGGCACTGCTCCTCGCCTCGTGCGGCGGCGGAGGCGGCGGCACGCCGACCCCCTCACCAACTCCCACGCCGACGCCGACTCCCACCCCGACCGGCGGCCTCTATACCCCGCCGGCGAGCCAGTCGCTCAGCGTCGCCGACGTCCAGACCGTACTCGCCGGCGCGATTGCCGAGGCGCAGGCGCGCGGCCTGCCGTCGGTAATCGCAGTGACCGACCGCGTCGGCAATGTCCTCGGCGTCTTCCGCATGAACGGCGCGCGCGCCACCGCGACGACCTCGGCGGCGCCCAACGGCGACAATATCGACGCGCAGAACGTCACCTTCCCTGCAGAAGCGGGCGCCATCGCGAAGGCGATCACCGGCGCCTATCTGTCGAGCGGCGGCAATGCCTTTTCGACGCGTACCGCGAGCCAGATCGTCCAGGAGCATTTCCCGCCCGCACCGACGACTGCGGGGCTGGAAAGCGGGCCGCTGTTCGGGGTGCAATTCAGCCAGCTTCCGTGCAGCGATCTTGCCGCGCGCTTCGGTGCCATGGGCGGCGGCGCGCTGATCGGGCCAAAGCGCTCGCCGCTCGGGCTCGCGGCCGATCCGGGCGGTCTGCCGCTTTACAAAAATGGCGTGCTCGTCGGCGGCATCGGGGTGATGGGCGACGGCGTCTATGGCAGCGATCCCAACATCCTCGACATCGACAATGATGCCGAGGAGTTCATCGCACTGGCGGGGACGCGCGGGTTCGAGGCGCCGACGGCGATCACCGCCGACAAGATCACCGTCGACGGGACGACGCTGCGCTTTTCGGACGCCACCTATGGCGGCTTGCAGACGAGCGGCGGTGCGAGCTTCACCAGTCTGAACGGCACGGCCGGCAATCTGGTCGCGGTCATCGGCTATGCCGCCGCGGCGATCGTGGCGGGCACCGCCTATGGCAGCGAAGCGTCGGGAATCCGCGCCTCGACCGCGGCCGAATTTTCCAACCGCGACGCCTTTGTCCTGACCAACGGCAGCGGGACCAACCGCTTCCCGATCCGTGCCGGCACCGATGCATCGACCAACAGCGCGCCGCTGACCCAGGCCGAGGTGCGCGCCGTGCTCGAAGACGCCTTTGCGGTGATGAGCCGCGCGCGCGCGCAGATTCGCCGCCCGCTCGACAGCCGGGCGCAGGTGACGATCAGCCTCGTCGATACGCATGGCGCCGTGCTCGGCATCGTGCGCGCGCCCGACGCGCCGATTTTCGGCACCGACGTATCGCTGCAGAAGGCGCGCACCGCGGCCTTTTTCTCGGGCGCCAACGCCGGAGCGGAACTCAGCGCCAACGCCAGCGCCGACGTGCAGCATTTCGTCCCCGCGGTGCGCAGCTTTCTGAACGATCCGAGCGCGCTCACCGGCACCTTCGCCTTCGCCGACCGGTCGGGGGGCAATCTGTCGCGCCCCTATTTCCCCGACGGCGAGGTCGGACGGCCCAATGGGCCGCTGTCGCGCCCGATCGCGCAGTTCAATCCCTTTTCGACCGGGCTGCAATCGGCGCTCGTCATCGGCAATATCGGCGCGCACCTCGGCTTCGTGTCGGGCGCCAGCGCGACCGACACGCCGCAACGCTGCACGACCTTGCCCGACGTGGCCGCGGGGCAGAATCGCCTGCAGAACGGTATCCAGATTTTCCCGGGTTCGGTGCCCATCTATCGTGGGACGCAGCTTGTCGGTGCGATCGGGGTGTCGGGCGACGGCATCGACCAGGACGATATGATCAGCTTCCTCGGGACGCATAACGGCGGCGCGCGCGTCGGCACGATCGGCAACGCCCCGATCGACAAGCGTGCCGACAATATCGTCGTCACGCTGTCCGATGGAAAGACAGTGCGCCTGCGCTACATCAGCTGCCCCTTCGCGCCCTTCCTCGACACCAGCCAGCAGAATGTCTGCCAGGGGCTATAGGCGATGAGCGCGCTTGGAAGCAGCCTGCTGCCGATCATCGCGACGCTCGCGGCGCAGGGCGTGCCTGCGGCGGGTCAGGCGCTGCCGCCGCCCCCGCCGCCGCCCGAACCGCCCGCGCCCGATGGCGCTGCGCTGGGCGCGGCGCCGGCTGCGATCCCGGCGCCCGACGGCGAAGCGCTGATCCCGCCGCCGCCGCCGGTCGACTGGAAGGATGTGCTGAAGGACGATCTGGTCACCCAGATTATCGAAGGCCGCCGCCGTCCCGGCTACACGCCCGACCTGCCCGACCAGATGCGGCAGGACAATGTCGGCGCGCTGCGCCCGCCGCCGCCGCAGGCCTTTCCGGGGATCGAGGATCAACTGCCGGTGCCCGACCGCTGGCGCCTCATCGAATCGCTCGGCGTGGTCAAGGAACGCTGGTTCGACCCCTATCATCAGAACACGCTGAAGGGCGACCGGCCGATCGACCGGTCGAAGGTGCCGTGGCTGCCGATCAGGGGCGACGACTGGTTTTTCGTCGCCAGTGCGGTGTCGGACACGGTGTTCGAACCGCGCACCTTTCCGATTCCGGTCGGCGTCCAGACCACCGAACGGCCGGGCAGCCTCGACGTGTTCGGCAAGAACCGCAGCTTCGTGCTGTCGCAGACGCTGATCGCGGGCGCCGCGCTCATCAAGGGATCGACCGCCTTCAAGCCGCCCGACGTCGAATATCGCGTTACGCTGGCCTATAATTTCAACTATGTCGACGTGCCCGAACGGCGCGTGCTCGACGTGCGCCCGTCGCAGCCGAGCCATCGTTACGACAATTTCCTGGGGGTGCAGGAATTGTTCGTCGACAAGCATCTGGGCAACGACAGCGACCGTTACGACTTCCATTCGATCCGCATCGGCATCCAGCCGTTCCAGAGCGATTTTCGCGGTTTCCTGTTCAACGACAGCCAACTTGGCATCCGCCTGTTCGGCAACCGCGACAATAACCGCTTTCAATATAATGTCGCGGCCTTCTGGCGGCTCGAAAAGGACACCAACAGCGGGCTCAACGACATCACCCAAAGCCCGCGCGACGATTTCATCTTCACCGCGAACCTCTATCGTCAGGACTTCCCCTTCGTCGGGCTGACGAGCCAGGTCAGCGTAACCTACAATCGAAACCGCGAAAAGAACGACATCCAGATCGACCACAACGGCTTTCCGGTGCGCCCGGCGCTTCTCGGCGATCTGCGCGGCCGCGAATATGACGTGACCTACCTCGGCTACAGCGCCGACGGGCGCATCGGACGGATCAATCTGACCGCCAGCTTCTATGCGGCGCTGGGCGAGGACCGGAACAGCTTCTTCACCAGCAAGCCGGCAAAGATCCGCGCCGGCTTCGGCGCCGCCGAACTCAGCTACGATCACGACTGGATGCGCTTTCGCCTGTCGGGCCTCTACGCCACCGGCGACAGCGATCCCTATAACAATGTCGAGGGCGGCTTCGACGCGATTTTCGAAAATCCGATCTTCGGCGGCGCCGACACCAGCTACTGGATTCGTCAGACGATTCCCTTTGCGGGCGGCGGGCGCGTCATTTCGATCAATGGCCGCAACGGCATCCTCAATTCTCTGCGCTCGTCGAAAGAAGAGGGGCAGTCGAATTTCAACAACCCCGGCACCGTATTCGTCGGCGCTGGCGCCGATTTCGACCTGTCACCCGAAACGCGCGTCAGCGTGAACGCCAATCATCTGTGGTTCGACAATACCGCGGGTTTGCAGGTGCTGCGCAGCGAAGGGTCGATCCCCAAGGATATCGGCTGGGATCTGTCGGTGGCAGGCATCTGGCGGCCCAAGGCGACGCAGAATATCGTCGGCCGCCTCAGCGCCGCGGTGCTGCTGCCCGGTGACGGGTTCAAGGATCTGTTCGAGAATCGCGAGCGCGACCGGGCTTATGTCTCGGTCCTCGCCAATCTGATCGTGAGTTTCTAGACGATGATGCGCAGGCTCCTCGCCCTCCTGATCTTCCTGTTGATGGCGATGACCGCCGGTATGCAGGGCGCGCGCGCGTCGGAAGGCGAAAAGCCGGTCGCCGTCACCTATCGCTTCACGCCGCCGGCGCCGCGCGAACAGAGCGAGGCCGACGTCGAGGCAAAGTCGAAGGGCTGTTACAGCTGCCACACCCAGACCGACCGGCCGTCGATGCACGCGACGCCTGCGGTGCGCCTCGGCTGTACCGACTGCCACGGCGGCGATTCGCAATCGCCCGCGGCGTTCGGGCGCCCCGAACTCGGCTACGACAACCCCTATAATCTGGCGGCGATGAAGCTCGCGCACCCCCAGCCAACGCTGCCCGGCGCGTGGGGCGGCACATCGGCGAACCCGAAGCGCAGCTACACGTTGCTCAACAAGGAAGCGCCCGAATATATCCGCTTCGTCAACCCGAGCGACTACCGCGTGGCGCGCGAGGCGTGCGGGTCATGCCACCTCGAGATCATCGAGGCGACCGAGCGGTCGCTGATGTCGACCGGCGCGATGCTGTGGGGCGGGGCCGCGTACAACAACGGCATCGTTCCCTACAAGAATTACATCTTCGGCGAGGCCTATACGCGCGACGGCAAGGCCGCCTGCATCCTGTCGCCCTCGTCGCGGCTGACGAAAGAGGAATATGCCGAGGCGTGCAAGCCGGAGTTCGGTTTCGACAAGATTTTGACCGACGCCGAAAAGAAGCGCGGCGCGCTTGCCAAAATGTACCCGCTGCCGCGCTGGAGCGTGATCCCGCCCGGCGACGTCTTCCGCGTCTTCGAACGCGGCGGCCGCAACATCAACACCCAGTTCGCCGAAATCGGCCTGCCGAACCCGACCGGCAGCATCCAGCGGCTTGAGGAACCCGGGCGCCCCGACCTCAAACAGTCGAACCGCGGCCCCGGCACGGGGCTGCGCGTCGCGATCCCCGTGCTCAACATTCACAAGACGCGCCTCAACGACCCCTTCATGTGGTTCATGGGCACCAACGACCAACCGGGCGATTATCGCCAGTCGGGCTGCGCCGGCTGCCATGTCATCTATGCCAACGACCGCGAACCGCGGCACAGCCTGACCTATGCGCAATATGGCCGTGACGGCGAAAGCGCGACGATCGATCCGACGATCGCGGGGAAGAAATGGAAACCCGATGATGACGGGCATGGCGGCGGACATGGTGGGGGCGCTGGCGACGCGCATGGGGATGTGGCGAAGCATGCGCCGTCGCCCGACGGCCATGGCGCGCTGATCGACCCCCAAGCCGCAAAAGCCGGACCGCAAGCAGTACCCGCGAAGGAGCGGCGCGAATCGGGGCATCCGATCAACCACGCCTTCACCCGCGCGATCCCGACGGCGCAGTGCATGAATTGCCATATGCACCAGCCCAATATCTTCCTGAACTCCTACCTCGGCTACACGATGTGGGATTATGAATCGGACGCGCCGCAGCTATGGCCCGGTCCCGACAACACCGCGCCGCGCCCACCGGGGATGAGCGACGAGGAATATCAGAAGAAATACAAGCAACAACGCTATCCGACCGCCGCCGAAGTCCACAAGGTTCTCGAACGCAATCCCGAAGGCGCGAGCCCGCGCGGCCTGTGGGCCGACGTCGAGTTTCTGCGCGACGTCTATGACGTGAACGACAGCAACAAGGACACCCAGTTCGCCGACTATCACGGCCATGGCTGGAACTTCCGCGGCATCTTCAAGCGCGACCGCAGCGGCAATCTGCTCGACGCCGACGGCAATATGTCGACCTATGGCACCGACAAGGCGCACATCGTCGATCCCAAGGATCCCGAAAAATGGCGCAAGAGCTGCGCCAGCTACAGTGACCCGGCGCAGCGCGACCTGTGTCTCGCCAGCGCCGATCCCGCCAAACCCGGTGTCGAGGGCAAGTTCGTGCCGCCCGGCATCAACCCCGGCAAGGCGGTCCATATGATGGACATTCATGCCGAAAAGGGGATGCAGTGCGCCGACTGCCACTTCGCGCAGGATGCGCACGGCAATGGCTATATCCAGGGCGAAGTCGCGAACGCGGTCGAGATCGGGTGCAAGGATTGCCATGGCACCGCCGATGCCTATCCCAATCTGCTCACCTCGAACGTCGCGGCACGGCCGCAAGGGACCAATCTTGCGCTGCTTCGCAATTCGGACGGCCGGCGCCGGTTCGAATTCCAATATGACGACAATGGTGAAATCACGGGGCTGATCCAGCGGTCCATCGTCGATCCGAAGCTCCAGTGGCAGGTCAGCCTGGTCAAGCAGGCGGTGACGCCGGGGCCGCATTTCAACGCGAAAGCGGCGCGCGCCAAACTGATGTCGCGCAGCGGCGCCGACGATGGCAGCTTTGCGTGGGGGCCGGGCGTGGCAAGGGAAGATCGCGCGCACGGCGACGACAAGATGGCCTGCTTCACCTGCCACCTGTCATGGACGACGAGCTGCGGCGGCTGCCATTTGCCGATCGAGGCGAACTGGAAGACCAAGATGCACCATTTCGAGGGGGAAGAGACGCGCAACTTCGCGACCTACAACCCGCAGGTCGCGCGCGACGAAATGTTCCAGCTCGGCCGGCACATGCTGACCAAGCCAGGCGAGCCCGACGCCGACGGCAATCCGCGCGGGATCATCGCGCCGATCCGGTCGACATCGGCGCTGGTCTTGTCCTCGACGAACCTCAACCGCGAACGCATCTATATCCAGCAGCCGCCGATCTCTGCTGCGGGCTTCTCGAGCCAGGCCTTCGCGCCGCATTTCCCGCATACGGTGCGGCGTCAGGAGACGAAACAGTGCACCGACTGCCATCTGTCGCAGGCGGACGACAATAATGCGATCATGTCGCAGCTGCTCCTGATGGGGACCAATTTCGTCAATTTCGTCGGGCTCAATGTCTGGTCGGGGCTGGAGGACGGCTTTCAGGCGACGCGCGTCACCGAATGGGACGAGCCGCAGGCGGTGATCGGCAGCTATCTGCAGAAATATGCCTATCCCGACTATTGGCGCCTGCACGTCGATCAGAACCATCGCGAGCTCAAAAATTGGGTGCGCGGCAAGACCTTCGACAAGAAGGGGTCGGGCGAAAGCCATGCGCTCGAGGAATTCGCCAATATCGTCCAGGGGACGAGCGACCGGGTCAACTGCCTGCAACTGCGCGGCGAATATATGTATGTCGCCGAAGGCAGGGGCGGCTTTCGTGTCTATGACGTCGCATCGATCGGCAACAAGGGCTTCTCCGAACGCATCACCCGCGCGCCTTTTTCGCCGCTGGGGCACGATACGCATGTCAAAACGACGAACGCGACCTGCATGGCGATCGGCACGACCCAGCCGATCAGCATGGCCCGCAACGAGCATATCCGTAAGGATTTCCCAGAAAATCACGAACAGGCACTGCACCCGCTCTACCGCTATGCCGTCATCACCGACAGCGTCGAAGGCCTGATTCTGGTCGACATCGACACGATGGCGGACGGCGAATTCCGCAACAACAAGCTGACCCGCGCGCTGACGTGGAATCCCGACAATGTGCTGGCCGGGGCCCGCCACGTGACGCTTGCGGGCGACTATGCCTATGTTACCACCGATGCCGGGCTCGTCGTGCTCGACCTGTCGACGCCGCTCGAACCGAAGGTTACGGCGCAGCTACCGCTGACCGATGCGCGCGCGAGTGCCGTGCAGTTCCGGTACCTGTGGGTCACCGACGCGGAGGGCGTGAAGCTGTTCGACATCACGCATATGGACCGGCCGGAACCGGTGCCGGCGGGAACGGTGCGGCTCGCCAACGCGCGCAAAATCTATCTCGCGCGCACCTTCATGTACGTCGCGGCCAAGCAGGACGGTCTGGTGATCGTCGACGTGACGCGGCCGATGGCGCCGGCCGTCTGGCCCGCGATGACCTTCGGGGGGGCGCTCAACGATGCAGAGGATGTGATCGTCGCATCAACCAATGCGTCGCTCTTCGCTTATGTCGCCGACGGACGGAACGGCATCAAGGTGCTTCAGCTTACCAGTCCGGACAATCCCGGCCTCTATGGCTTCTCGCCCGCGCCGACCCCCGAACTGATCGCCTGGGCCAAAACTCCGTCGCCGGCGCTCGCGCTGTCGAAGGGGCTCGACCGCGACCGGGCGGTCGACGAAACGGGGGGGCAGATGGCGGTGTTCGGCCGCGTCGGCTCGCGCCCCTTCACCCGGCCCGAAATGGAGAAGCTGTTCCTGAACAGCAAGGGGCTGGTCTACAAGGTCAGCGACACCGTCGATCAGGCGGCGTGGCGGCCGCCCTTGGCCTACCCGAACTGACGTTTCGCTAGAGCCGCTCGGCCTGCACGACGCTGTCCGATGCGCGGAGTGCGGACAGGATACGCATCACATGCTGAACGTCGCGCACCTCGACGACGACGTCATAGGTGTGGAAATCGCCCTCGCGGTTCGACAGCCGCAGATTGGTGATATTCGCCGAATTGGCGGCGAGGATGCCCGACATTTCGGCGAGCGTGCCGGTTTCGTTGAGGATGACGACGCACAGCCGCGCATTGCCGCCCTCGCTGTCCTCCTGCCACCTCAGGTCGATCCAGTCGGCGTCGATCCCGTCGGCCAGGCTGGGGCAATCGATCACATGCACCTCGATCCCCTCGCCGGGCCGCGCGAGGCCGACGATGCGGTCGCCGGGAACGGGGTGGCAGCAGTCGGCAAGCTTGTAGGCGACGCCGGGGGTCAGCCCCTCGATCGACACCGCAGCGCCCTGGCGCAGCTTGCCCGGCTTCGATTTCATCTCGGCGGTGATGCCGGGGACGAGCGCTTCGAGGATCTGGTCGTCGGACAATCGCCGCCGCGCGATCGCGACATAGAGCGCGCTGTCATCCTCGAGCTTCAGCCGCTCGCGCGCGGCGGCGCGCGCCTTGTCGCCGACCTTGTTGGGCAGGCGGCGGGCGATCTCGTCGTACATCTTGCGACCAAGGGCGGCGAGTTCGACCTTTTCCTTCGACCGGACATGGCGGCGGATCGCGGCGCGCGCCTTGCCCGTCACCGCAAAGCCCAGCCACGCGGGCTGCGGCGTCTGCTTTTCCGATGACAATATCTCGACGGTATCGCCGTTGACGAGCTGGGTGCGCAGCGGCACGAGCCGGCCGTTGACCTTGGCACCGACGGTGCGGTCGCCGAGCCCGGTGTGGACGGCATAAGCGAAATCAACCGGCGTCGCGCCCTTGGGAAGCTGGAACAGGCTGCCCTTCGGCGTAAAGGCGAAGATGCGGTCCTGATACATTGCGATGCGCGTATTCTCGAGCAGTTCGTCAGGATCGTGCGTCTGGTCGAGGATTTCGAGCAGGTCGCGAATCCACCCCGCCTGTCCGTCGGGTGAGCCGCCGCCCTGCTTGTAGGCCCAGTGCGCGGCAAAGCCGAATTCGGACTGCTGGTGCATCGCCTCGCTGCGGATCTGGATTTCGATCCGCATATTTTCATTGTGCATGATCGTCGTGTGCAGCGACTTGTAGCCGTTGCGCTTGGGAGTCGAGATATAATCCTTGAAGCGACCGGGGACCATTTTCCACTTGCGGTGAAAGACGCCAAGCGCGGCATAGCAGTCGGCATCGCTGCGCGTGATGACGCGAAAGGCGATGATGTCGGTGACCTGTTCGAAGCTGACGTGGCGTTCCTGCATCTTGCGCCAGATCGAATAGGGATGCTTTTCGCGCCCCGACACGTCCGCCTCGATCCCGCTTTTCGCGAGCAGCTCCTTGAACTCGCGGCTGATCCCGGCGACCTTGTCCTTGCCGCCCGCGGTCAGTTTGGCGAGCCGGCCGGTGATCGTCGCATAGGCCTCGGGCTCGAGCTCCCGAAAGGCCAGAAGCTGCATTTCGCGCATATATTCATACATGCCGATCCGCTCGGCCAGCGGGGCATAGATGTCCATCGTCTCCTTGGCGATGCGGCGCCTTTTGTCCGGATTCTTGATGAAATGTAGCGTGCGCATATTGTGCAGCCGGTCGGCGAGCTTGACGAGCAGCACGCGGATATCGTCGGACATGGCAAGCAGGAATTTGCGCAGATTTTCGGCGGCGCGCTCATTCTCGGTCTGCGCCTCGATCTTGCTGAGCTTGGTGACGCCATCGACCAGTCGCCCGACGTCGGCGCCGAACAGCCGCTCGATCTCTTCGGGCGTGGTCAGCGTGTCTTCCAGCGTGTCGTGGAGCAGCGCGGTGACGATCGTCTCGCTGTCGAGATGCAGGTCGGTCAGGATGCCCGCGACCTCGACCGGATGGCTGAAATAGGGGTCGCCCGACGCGCGCTTCTGGCTCCCGTGCTTCTGTACGGTGAAGACATAGGCGCGGTTCAGCAGCGCCTCGTCGACGTCGGGATCATAAGCGCGCACGCGCTCGACAAGTTCATACTGCCTCAGCATCGCATCCAATGTCGTTCATGCGATGCCAATTGCAATATATTTGTATCGGTGGACCAGCGAAGCCACGGGCGTCGCCGGCACAACAAAGGGCCGCGCGGTGCAGAGGGGAGAGCGTGCGCGGCCCTTCTTGCGGGCGAAGGGTCAGCCTTCGCCGTTGCAGCGTGCGAGGTCGGCGTCCTCGAGCGGCTTGCCGTCGACGGTGAAGCTCGCGACGCGGCCAGCCTTCTTGGCGAGCGCGGCGCACATCATCAGCGGGCGGCTGGTGCCACGGCCTGCCGTGCAGGTCGTGCCCTCACACACCCAGACGACATCGCGGGCGACGAAGCGCGCGGTCTTCGCCGCGTCGGCCAGTTCGGCGCGATAGAAAGGGCCGCCAGCGGCGGCGGCGGGAACAGCGGGGAGCGCCGCGGCGCCGATCGACAGCGCGCCCGCCAGGGCGAGTATCGGGGTGCCGGGGGAAAGCCGGAAATGGAACATGGGAGCCTCCTTTTTTTGACAACCGGAAGGTTGCGCTTCGCGATCTGGTGCGTCCGTTGCGAAATGCAACCGAGGCCCTATATTTTTTTGGCACGGCGGCGATTTTACGTTAGGGCATGGCCTATGGGAAAATTACGCGAAAAACTGAACGATCTTGATGGGGGCAATTGCGCCTTGCCGCTCGCGCTCGAGGCGATGGGCGAACGATGGTCCTTCATGATCCTTCGCGCCGCTTTCAACGGTGTCCACCATTTCGAGGAGTTCCAGCAGGAGCTCAATATCGCGCGCAACATCCTGTCGAACCGGCTGTCGAAGCTGGTCGATCATGGCATCATGGCGCGCGAAGTGATGGCGGAGGATCGCCGCAAGGTTCTGTATCAGCTTACCCAGAAGGGCGTCGAACTGCTGCCCGCGATGATCGCGCTGCGCCAGTGGGGCGAAAAATGGGGGGCGGGAGTTCCCTCGACCCCGGTGCTCGTCGATTCGCATGACGAACAGCCGATCGGCCCGGTGACGATCACCGCGCACGACGGCCGGCCGCTCGAATATGGCGAGCTTGTCTGGAAACATCGTTCGGAACTCCAGCCGCTCGGCCAGGCGCGCGTGCGGATGGCACCGGTCGCGGCCGAATGATCCTCACTTTGCGGACGGCGCGCTCGTCCCCTGATTTCGGCGGCTGACATGGCAAGCCAGACTTCCCCGATTCCGCTGTTCGGCTTTTCCTCGCCCGGGCCGTTTTTCGGGAACAAGGTCCGCGCCTTCTGGAATCTCCAGATCCTCGGCTGGCTCGGCTGGTTCGGGCTGCGCGTCGTGTCGGGGCTGGCGGGCGGCCAATCCTTCGATTTCCTTGTCCTTGTCGTTGTTTCGGCGGTTACGGGTTTTTCGCTGACGCTGCTGCTTTCGGTTTGCTACCGCGCGCTGATCAACCGCCGCACGATCCTGATGTGGGGGGCAAGCTTCGGCCTCTTGGCCTTTGCCACCGCAGTCTGGGCTTTCATCGACGCTTGGCTTTTCCAGATATTGAAGCCCGACAGCGAGACGAGCTTTACCGGCCTGCTGCTGGTGTCGATCTATATCGACGCGACGACGCTCGCGGCCTGGTCGGCGCTCTATTTCGCGATCAACTATTTCCTGCAGCTCGAGGAACAGAATGACCGCGTGCTGCGGCTCGAGGCGCAGGCCGCATCGGCGCAGCTCGCGATGCTGCGTTACCAGCTCAACCCGCATTTCCTGTTCAACACGCTCAACAGCATCTCGACCCTCGTCCTTTTGAAGCAGACCGAGCCCGCCAATGCGATGCTGTCGCGCCTGTCGGCCTTTCTGCGCTACACGCTCGCCAACGAACCGACCGCACAGGTAACGCTGGCGCAGGAGGTCGAGACGCTGAAGCTCTACCTCGATATCGAGAAGATGCGTTTCGAGGACCGGCTGCGGCCGCATTTCCAGATTGATCCGGCGGCGCAGCGCGCGCGCCTGCCTTCGTTGCTGCTTCAGCCGCTGATCGAAAATGCGATCAAATATGCGGTGACACCGCAGGAAGAAGGAGCCGACATTACGCTGACGGCTCAGCTTGCCGGTCAAAATGTTCGGATTACCGTGTCCGACACCGGCACGGGATTGTCAGCCGATGGCGTCGACCCCACCACCGGGATTGCAACGGAATCGACCGGTGTGGGTTTAGCCAACATCAGGGACCGGCTGGCCCAGGCCTATGGCGACCAGCAACGGTTCGAGGTGCAATCGGGCACCGATGGCGGATTCACGGTGATTATCGAGATTCCGTTTCAGCCCGATGGACAAGCGACGATTGGAACCGAACGCACATGACGATCAGAACCATCCTGGTGGATGACGAGAAATTGGCGACCCAAGGCCTGCAACTGCGGCTTGAAGCGCATAGCGATGTCGAAGTCGTCGACACCGCGCAGAACGGCCGGGAGGCCATTCGCAAGATCAAGACGCACAAGCCCGACCTCGTCTTCCTTGATATCCAGATGCCCGGATTCGACGGTTTTTCCGTGATCCAGGGACTGATGGAAGTCGAGCCCCCGCTCGTCGTCTTCGTCACCGCCTATTCGGACCATGCGATCCGCGCCTTCGAGGCGCAGGCGGTCGATTATCTGGTGAAGCCCGTCGAGCCCGAGCGGCTCGCCGATGCGCTCGACCGCGTTCGCCAGCGCCTCGCCGAAAAGCGCGGCGTGGCCGAGGTTGAGCGGCTGAAAACGGTGCTTGCCGAAGTCGCGCCCGACGCGGTCGAGGAATATGATGCCGAAACGGCGGCAGATGCGCCCGCCGCCGACCGCTACGAAAAGATGATCAACATCAAGGATCGCGGGCAGATTTTCCGCGTCGATGTCGACAGCATCGAACGAATCGACGCTGCCGGCGACTATATGTGCATCTACACCGCCGACAATTCGCTGATCCTGCGCGAAACGATGAAGGATCTCGAAAAGCGGCTCGACCCGCGCAATTTCCAGCGCGTGCATCGCTCGACCATCGTCAACCTCAGCCAGGTGAAGCAGGTCAAGCCGCACACCAACGGCGAGTGTTTCCTCGTGCTCGGTTCGGGCGCGCAGGTGAAGGTCAGCCGCAGCTACCGCGACGTGGTCGCGCGTTTCGTGCACTAACCCAGCGACCCAAACATCGTCATTGCGAGCGTAGCGAAGCAATCCAGAGCGGTTTTGCCTGCTCTGGATTGCCGCGTCGCCTTCGGCTCCTCGCAATGACGATGTTTTACAATTGATGCCCCGTTCGGTCGCGCTTCGTCGCGAGATATTGCTCGTTATATTTGTTCGTCGGCAGCGCGAGCGGGATGCGTTCGACGACGTCGACGCCCTCCCTTTCCAGTCGCGCGACCTTTTCGGGATTGTTGGTCATCAGGCGGATGCGCGGGATGTTGAGCAGCGCGAGCATCTGGCCGGCGATCGCAAAATCGCGCGCCTCGACGGGGAAACCCAGCCGCAGATTGGCATCGACCGTATCATAGCCCTGATCCTGCAGCGCATAGGCGCGCAGCTTGTTGACGAGGCCGATACCGCGGCCTTCCTGGCGCAGATAGAGCAACACCCCCCATGGGGCGTCGGCCATCGCGTGCAGCGCCGCATGCAGCTGCGGTCCGCAATCGCATTTGAGGCTGCCGAGCACGTCGCCGGTCAGGCATTCGCTGTGCAATCGCACCACGGGCGGATTGCCGTCGCGCTTGCCGATGATCAGCGCGACATGGTCCGACGCTTCCTCGGGGCTGCGAAAAGCAACGATCTCGGCGGTTTCGCTCGCCGCGACAGGCAGGCGCGCGCGCGCCGCGATTTCGAGCCGCGACGGGTCGAGCAGGGCGGCGACATCGGCGGTAGAACAGGCGGTTTCGGCTTCACCCCCGGCCGCGCGCACGAAAAAGGCGGGGAGCAGGCCCGCGTGGCGCGCCATCGTCATCGCGGTCGCGGCTGCCGCCTCGCCGCCGCTCGCGATCGTGCGGAACGGACCTTTCAGCGGATTGGCGAGGTCGAGCGCCGGGTCGGCGATCGCCAGCGCCGCGGCGACGTTTGCGGCGCCGTCCGCCAGTCGCACCGGCCCCGGCGTCGCGGCGGCGCGCTGGTTGGTAAGCTTCAGCGTGACCGCGCGCTCGCCCGAGATCAGCAGGTCGGCGCTGCCGAATTCGGCCAGCGCTGCATCGCGCGCGCTTTCGACGGCCAGCAGATCGAGAGCCCCGTCGGCGCCTTCGATCCGAAAGGGCCAGCCGCGGCGCAGCGCGTCGATCGCACGCGCGGCGCGGCGGGCGCCGCGGTCGCTGGCCGGCGCGTCGCTCAAAATGCGAACTCCGTGACGAGCGGAATATGGTCTGACGGGCGTTCCCAGCTCCGCGCCGGCTGGACGACGCGGTGGCTCTGCGCCGCGTTCCGTATGTCGGGCGTGACCCACATATGGTCGAGCCGGCGACCGCGGTTCGACGCTTCCCAATCTTTCGCGCGGTAACTCCACCAGGTGTAGAGCGGGGTCGGCGGCGCCACGAACTGGCGGCCGAGATCGATCCAGCCGGCCGCGGCCTGGAGACGGGCGAGCGTATCGACCTCGATCGGCGTGTGGCTGACGACGTCGAGCAGCGCCTTGTGGTTCCATACGTCGCTTTCGAGCGGCGCGACGTTGAAATCGCCCGTCAGCACCGTCGGCGTATCGGCGAGCGCGCCCGCCCATTCGGTCATGCGCCCCAGAAAATCCAGCTTCTGCCCGAATTTCGGATTGAGCGCGCGGTCGGGTATATCGCCGCCGGCCGGGATATAGACATTGTCCAGCCGCACCCCCGACGGCAGCGTCACGCCGACATGGCGTGCCTCGCCATTGGCTTGCCAATCATATTTGCGCACATCGGTGAGCGGCAGCTTGCTGACGATCGCGACGCCATGGTGCATCCGCTGGCCGTTGGTGACGATGTGACGATAACCCAGGTCTTCGAACATCTGTTTCGGGAACAGCCCGCATTCGACCTTCGTTTCCTGCAGGCAGAGGACGTCGGGCGCCTCTTCGCGCAGGAATTTCTCGACGATGCCGATGCGCGCACGCACGCTGTTGATGTTCCAGGAAGCAATGCTCGTTTGGGTCATGGAGTCCGGCTCTATCGGTGCGAAGCCTTCACTGCAATCGTTGCGGGCTGGTGCCGCCTGCACCGACGCGCCGGACACGCCGCGCATAAACATAAACCCCCGTTCCAGGGGCGGTGGAACGGGGGTTCAAGGTCAGCGTTCGTCACGCTCTTGAATGAAGACACCTGGCAATCCGGTTGGGGCAACAGGGGGAAACCCAAAATCCGGAGGCCGTGTCGGCGCCTTCGAGAGATGAAATAGCCCCTCTTCCCTGTCGCCAAGCTGAACGAAAATCGGCGGCTGTCGGCGACATTTGCAGTTCGTCGATGCCGAACGTCGGTTGGGCGGAAAAAGGGCGCCGAATCCCCTTGGGGAAACGGCGCCCCGTTCATAAAAGTCGCGCTGGCGTCAGACGCGGCCGCGCTGTTTGGGGCGCGGATCGGTCCAGCGGAAAGCCGAATCGGCGACCGGCACGTTGAAGCGCTGGTTCGACAGATCGATCCGCGTCCGGTTGTTCTGCGAATCGAGCGCGACCCAGCCGCGCAGTCGCAATCCGCCCGGCGCCCCCGCATCGCGGATGAACACCATGGTGATCGTCCCATATTCGGGGCGCTTGGGGTCCTTGACCTCGACGCTCAGCACATCGCTGTTTCCGGTCGGGACGACCTTCGCATATTTGGCGAGATCGCGATCGGGATCGAGCAGCGCGCCGAGCGGCGAATTTTTCACCGGCCAGCTCTGCACCTGCTTGACCTCATAATCGATCATCGTCAGGCGGCTGCCGTCGCCGACGATCAGCAGCGGGACGCCCTTCTGATACTGGAAGCGGATCTTGCCCGGACGCTTCAGCGTCAGCTGTCCGCTCAGCCGCTGACCGTTGCGATCCGTCTGCACGAAGTCGGCGGTCATCGAACTGGTTGACTTGAGGTGCGATTGCACCGCGGTAAGCGCGCTCGCCGATTGCGCAATGGCGGGCGCGGAGAGCGTCAGGCCGAGGGCGGCGGCAGGCGCGAGCGCCAGCGCGGCGGCGCGGGTCAGGAAATGGCGGTCGATCGTCAGGGTCATCGGGCTCTCTTGTCTGTTTCGGTCGATGCCGGCTTGTTGCAGGGCGGCATTGAACCCGCCCTGAACCCGGCCTTTAGACGCTGTTCAAGTCGTTGGCGGAGCGAAAGGTTCCCTATCGCGGCTGCCCATATTGGTCGGTCAGCACGTCGCGGCGGCCGACATGGTTCGGCGGGCTGACCAGCCCTTCGTCCTCCATCCGCTCGATCAGGCGCGCCGCGCTGTTATAGCCGATGCGCAGCTGGCGTTGCAGCCAGCTGGTCGACGCCTTCTGGCTTTCGACCACGATCTGGCAGGCTTTGGCATACATGCGGTCCTCGGCACTGTCGCCGCCCGCGGGGGCGCCTTCCATAGCGAAGCCGCCGTCCTCGGGATCCTCGGTGACGCTTTCGACATAGTCGGGGCGCCCCTGGCCGCGCCAATGATCGGCGACCGCGCGGACTTCGTCGTCGGACACGAAAGGACCGTGGATGCGCGTGATCTGCTTTCCGCCGGGCACGTAAAGCATGTCGCCCTTGCCCAGCAGTTGTTCGGCGCCAGCCTCGCCCAAAATGGTGCGGCTGTCGATTTTCGACGTCACGTTGAAACTGATGCGGGTCGGCAGGTTCGCCTTGATGACGCCGGTGATGACGTCGACCGACGGCCGCTGCGTCGCGAGGATCAGATGGATGCCCGCCGCGCGCGCCTTTTGCGCCAGGCGCTGGATCAGGAATTCGACCTCCTTGCCCGCGGTCATCATCAGGTCGGCCAGCTCGTCGACGACGACGACGATCTGCGGCAGCGGCTGATAATCCAGCGTCTCTTCCTCATAGACCGGCTGGCCGGTGTCGGGATCATAGCCCGTCTGGACGCGCCGCCCGAGCGACTTGCCCTTGGCCAGCGCGCCGCGCACCTTGTCGTTGTAGGACGCGAGGTTGCGCACCGAGAGCGACGACATCATCCGGTAGCGATCCTCCATCTGCTCGACCGCCCATTTGAGCGCGCGCACCGCCTTCTTGGGTTCGGTGACCACCGGGGCGAGCAGATGCGGGATATCGTCATAGACGCTGAGTTCCAGCATCTTGGGATCGATCATGATCATCTTCACCTGATCGGGACCGAGGCGATAGAGCAGCGACAGGATCATCGCATTGAGGCCGACCGACTTACCCGACCCGGTGGTGCCGGCGATCAGCAGGTGCGGCATCGGCGCGAGGTCGGCGATCACCGCGTCGCCGCTGATATTCTTGCCGAGGATGATGGGCAGCGCGCCGCTATGTTCCTGAAACAGCCCGCTGCCGATGATCTCGTGCAGCACGACGGCCTCGCGGTGCGCGTTGGGCAATTCGATGCCGATGACGGTGCGCCCCGGGATCGGCGCGATGCGCGCCGACAGCGCCGACATGTTGCGCGCGATGTCGTCCGCTAGGTTCGACACGCGGCTCGCCTTGGTTCCGGGCGCGGGCTCGAGCTCGTACATGGTGACGACCGGACCGGGACGGACCGCGGTGATCACGCCCTTGACCTGGAAATCCTCGAGCACCGATTCGAGCAAGCGTGCGTTGCGTTCGAGCGCCGCCTTGTCGATCTGTCCCGCCGGCGTGTCGGGGGCGGGAGCAAGCAGGTCGATCGAGGGAAGCTGGTAATTGGTGAACAGCTCGGTCTGCGGCTTCGCGCGCGGCTTCGACGGCGCCGAGCGCTGCGCCGGGTCGGCGATCTCGGGCGGGGCGCGGTCGCTCGGTTCGGCGCGCGGGCGCGGCCGGATCACGCGCTCGACCAGATTGGCGGGGCGCGGCGCATCGGCCGGGGCCGCGCGCGCCGGTTCGACGACCCGGCTTCCTTCGGCCGCCGGCAGTCTGAGCCGCCCGAGCCAGCCCTTTTCGAGCCGCAGCGAGCGCATCGCGAGCCAGAGGCCGACAAGGATGAGGAGCAGGATCGTACCGAAGCGGATCAGCGCCGCGGCGGGATCGCCCGCCAGCGCAAACAGCGGGGTGATCGCGCTCCCCGCGAGCAGGGCGAGCAGGCCGCCCCACCCCGCGGGCATCGGCGAACCCGACGCCGGCGACCAAAGCTCGGCGCCCATGCCGACGAGCAGGATGCCGGCAAAGCAATAGGCGAGCTGACGCAGCCAATAGGGCTGCGGCTCCGCCGCCCACAGCCGCCACGCCATGATGCCGAACAGCGGGACGAGCAGTGCGATCGGCGCGCCGCCGACCGACAGGCCAAGGTCGGCGAACCAGGCGCCCGCATGGCCCATCCAGTTGGCGGCGCTGCCGCCCGCTGCGGTGTTGAGCGCTGCGTCGGTGCTGTCGTAGGTAAGCAGGGCGAGCGCGAAAAACAGCGTGAAGGCGGCGAGCGCCAGTGCCGCGGCGATCACCAGCGATCGCGCGATGCTTTGTCTGAAAACGGTGCGCCAGTCGGCCTTCGCCGATGCGGCCTTGCGGCTTGCCATGCGGAATGCGGTCCTCGATCGATTAACCACGGCGATATGCGCATGGGGCGGACTCGTCGTCAAGCGGCGCCCGGCGCGCCGATGGTCCGCGTGCGCCTGCCCGCTTCCCAAGCGCGCCGGGCCGGAGTAGAGCGGCGGCATGAGCGAAGTATTGCGCAGCGATGTCCTGATCTCCGGCGGCGGGCTTGTCGGCCAGGCGCTGGCGATCGCGCTTTCCCATCATGGTCTGTCGTCGCAGATCGTCGACCCCGCCGATCCGGTTGCGACGATCGCGCCCGGCTTCGACGGCCGCGCCTCGGCGATCGCCAGCGCGGTGTGGCAGATGTTCGGCGTGCTCGGCCTTGCCGATCGGCTTGCGCCCCACGGCTGCCCGATCCGCGCGATCAAGGTCAGCGACGGGGGACAGGCGGGCGAGCTCGATTTCGTCGCCGATGCGGATGCCCTCGCGCTCGGTACGATGGTCGAAAACCGCCAGCTTCGCCTCGCGCTCGCGGCGGCGCTCGGCGAAGCGCCGCTGGTGCGCCTGTTCATGCCGGCGAAGGTGGTCGCGCGCGATGTCGACGCGCATGGCGTCACGCTGACCCTCGCCGACGGCACGCGGCTCGCGGCGCCGCTGCTCATCGTCGCCGAAGGGCGCCGATCGCCGACCCGCGATGCGGCGGGCTTCACGATCGCCAACTGGTCCTATCATCATCACGCGATGATCGGCGCGGTGGCGCATTCGCGCCCGCACGATCAGGTCGCGCACGAAATCTTTTTCCCCTCGGGGCCCTTCGCGCTGCTCCCGCTCGTCGATGATGCCGAGGGGCGGCATCGTTCGGCCTTCGTGTGGACCGTATCCGAACAGGACGGGCCGGGTTTCGCCAAGCTGGGCGACCGGGGCTTCCTTGCCGAACTCGGCAAGCGCGCGGGCGATATTCTCGGCACGATGGAACTGGTCGCGCCGCGCATGACCTATCCGCTCGGCTTCCATCACAGCGCGCAGATCGTTGGCGACCGCATCGTCCTGGTCGGCGACGCCGCGCACGGCATCCATCCGATTGCGGGGCAGGGTCTCAACCTGGGGCTGCGCGATGCCGCGGCGCTGGCCGAGGTGCTCGTCGATGGCGCGCGGATTGGGCTCGACCTTGGCGATCCGGCGCTGCTCGCGCGCTATCAGCGCTGGCGCGGGCTCGACAATCTGATGGTCAGCCTCGCGACCGACGGACTGACGCGGCTGTTCGGCATTCCGGGACGCACTGCCTCCTTCGTCCGCCGTACCGGGCTCGGCGCGGTGCAGCGCATGCCGGCGCTCAAGCGCTTCTTCATGGACGAGGCGCGCGGCGAAGCTGGCGATCTGCCGCGGCTGCTTGCCGGCACCGAAATATAGGTAGTCCTACTTAGGCGTCCGGTGCGGCCGCGCTAACCATCGCGGCATAGCCTGATCCCGCGCGGCCATTCTGCCGCCGGGAACAGGGGACAAATGATGTCGGACAGGAGCCAGGCATTCGAAAGCGCGGTCGGCGCGCTGATCGCGGCGCACACCGCGGCAGAGGCGGCGCCGGGTGCGCAGGCGCGGGCGCGGATCGATCGTGCCTTTGCGCAGCTGCTGGCGCTCGCGGCGCCGCGCATTCGCTATTTCACGCGCGCTTATGGACTTGGTGACTTCGCCGATGACGCCGCGCAGGCGTGCGCGATCGCGCTGCACCGCGCGGCCGAACGCTATGATCCCGCGCGCGCGCGCTTTACGACCTATGCCAATTGGCAGATCCGCGCCGAGCTTCAGGCGTTGCGCCTGCGCCTGCATGGCGATCCGCGCTGCGCGGGTCGGCGCGGCGCCGTGACGCTGTCCTATGATGCACTGGTCGACGACGGCGCCGGGGACTGGCTGGCCGATCCCGCCGCCGAAGGCGCGACCGAAGGCGGTGCGCGCGATGCGCTCGCCGCGCTGTGCGCCGACCGGCTCGTCGCCGAATGGGCGCAGCGGCGCGGCAAGGCGCTTGCACGCGGCGCGCGCGGCGGAGCGGCAGGAGCGCGCGCGGCGACGCGGCTCGCGCATGAACGCGCGCTCGTCCGGCGCCAGCTCGCGCATGTCGATTCGCTCGTCGAACGGCTCGGCGAAAGCGACCGTCACATCGTCCGCCGCGCCTTTGCCGATATGGCTCAGGCGGCGGGCGGCAAGCCGCACTGACGCCCTATTGCAGCGTGGCGCGCCCGTCGTCGCCGTCGAAGCGGCCGAAAAACTGCATCAACTGGATCACCAGCTCGGCGCGCATTTCGAGCGGAGAGGTTTCGAGCAGCGCCTGCTTGGCCGCGGCGTCGAACGGTGCGACCTGCGCGATGCCGTTCACCAGCGTTTCGTCGTCGAGCTGCCCGACCGAAGCCCAGTCGACGACATAGCCCTGCCGCTGGGCAAAGCGTTTCGCCTCGCGCTCAAGGCTCGCGCGCTCGATGCTCGACAGCACGGCTTCGTCCTCGACCTCAGCCTCTATCTCTGCCTCGACCTGGCGAAAGGGTGTCGTGACGTCGAGTTCGCGGCGGACGCGAAAGCGCGCGACGCCTTCCAGAACGATGTTGAACCGCCCCTCGGCCAGCGCCTCGACGTCGATGATGCGCCCGACGCAGCCGACATCGTAGAGCGCGGGGGGCTCGCGATCCTCCTCGCCGGGGATCTGGCGCGGCTGGATCATCCCGATCTGCCGGTCGCGCGCCAGCACTTCCTTCACCATCGCCTTGTAGCGCGGCTCGAAGATGTGGAGCGGCAGGTGCAGCCCCGGAAACAGCACCGCCCCGGGCAGCGGAAAAATCGCGATCCGCTGAATGGTCAGGGGCGCGTCGGTCGGCATCAGCCGAACAGGATCAGTGACAGGCGGCGGCGCTGCGCGGCGACCCACGGATCTTCCAGCCCCACCGCTTCGAACAGCGACAGCAGTTTCGCGCGTGCCGCGCCGTCGTTCCATTCGCGGTCGGCGGCGACGATGTGGAGCAGATTGTCGGCGGCGGCATCGCGCTGTCCCGCCCCGATCTGCGCCACGGCAAGATCGAAGCGCGCCTGATGGTCGTCGGGATTGGCGGCGGTCGCGGCCTCCAGCGCCGCGAGTTCGCCCGCGTCGGGGGCATCTGCGGCGAGTTCGAGCGCGCTTTTCGCCTGCGCAATCGCGGGATCGCCCGCAATGTCGGCGGGGACGGCGGCCAGCGCCAGCGCCGCGCCTTCGCTGTCGCCTGCGGCGAGCAGCGCGCGGATCAGCCCGCCGTGCGCGGCGGCGCTGTCGGGCGCCATTTCGGCGATCTGCGAAAAAATGCCGACCGCGCGCGGGCCGTCGCCTTCGGCCAGAACCGATTCGCCCATTTCGAGCAGCGGGGCGATCTCGACCGCGCGTGCACCGGCGTCGCTTTCGACGGGCAGTTGGGCGAGCAGTTGGTCGAGCATCGACTTGAGCTGGCTTTCGCTGCGCGCGTTGGTCAGGTTGGCGACCGGCTGGCCCTGAAAGATCGCGTAAACGGTCGGGATCGACTGGACCTGAAACTGGCTCGCGATGAAGCCGTTCGCATCGACGTCGACCTTCGCCAGCACCACGCCCTTGTCGGCGTAATCGGCGGCGACCTTTTCGAGCACGGGGGCGAGCTGCTTGCACGGCCCGCACCATTCGGCCCAGAAATCGAGGATGACGAGCTTCGTCATCGACGGTTCGACGACGTCGCGGCGGAAGGCCTCGACGGCTTCCTTTTCCTGCGGGTTCAGCCCCAATGTCGCCACGCTCATGCTCCTTGCCGGTTGTTTCGCGCCATGGTGGCGGGCTGCAATGGCCCTCTGCCGACGCGAAAAGAATCTCTTCGCCGCGTTATGTGGGAATTGTGCGCCGGATGCCAACCCTTCGCCCGGCGCCTGTAAGAAAAGTACAAGGGGGGGCTTGCCGACTCCAAAAGCCGGTGCTAATCGCCCGCCTCACCCGCTGGCACCCACCGGTCGCCAGCCGCCAGAGCGGGCGTAGCTCAGGGGTAGAGCACAACCTTGCCAAGGTTGGGGTCGAGGGTTCGAATCCCTTCGCCCGCTCCAGTTTTTCCAAACATTTTCAACGATTTAGCCGCCAAGGCGGCGTAATATGCCTTGTTACTTTCGCGGCAAATTTGCCTCGCGTAAGCAGGACGTAATATGCTCGGAGCGAGCTGCCGGGCCCTTCTGGCGCACGATCGGCGGCCAACGCGCCGCATGTCCGGGGTTGCCGCGCACCGGCCAAGCCTCTCAGAAACGAGCAGGTCGATACCTCCAGCCTCTTTGTTGCGGGGGCCTGCGGAGATTCATCCGGCGCAAACCAATCTCAGGTATCGGCGCGATATGGCGAGCACCGTCAAACCCTATCCGGGCGAGCAGGCCGGTCCCATTTCACTCCGGCTCCTCGCCGATCAATATCGTCGTGCCGCCGTGCTGCTTCGGGATAGCGGCCAGCGAGGGCACCCGATGAGCTGGGCACCGTTCCGGCTCACCGCGGTGCAGGCGATCGAGCTGTATCTGACAGCGTTCCTCCTCCATCGCGGGAGCAGCGCCGTCGAGGTGCGGCGCATGGGGCATCATCTTGGATTGAGGGCGGAAGCTGCTGCCGTTGCCGGTCTCCAACTGCGCAAGCGGACTCACGACCATCTCATTTCGCTAAGTGCCTCGCGCGAGTATCTGGTCACACGCTACTGCCCCGACGGTCTCGAAACCGCGTCTCAGATCAACCGCCTCGCCGCAACGCTCGCGGAGGTGACGCACAAGACCGCTGTCGCGGGCGCCTCGTTTCCGAGCCAATCCGTCATCGATCGTTGATCCTCGGCTCCTCAATCCTCCCCTGACCTGCGGCTCGGATGGCGCAGGTCCTCGTCAGCACAGTCCCTGCCGATCGATGCGTGGTAATTGCGATTGACTATCGTTCGCGATAACGGCAGGCGATTATTCGTTTACGCGAGCGGGGAAGGCGATGATGGATTCCAAATATAAACTGACGTTGGGTGGCGCCTTGCTTGGTGCTTTCACGACCGCCGCAGTGCCCGCGACGGCCCAAACCATGGACGTATCGGTCACGATCCCCCGGTTGACTGTCGCCGAATATCACAAGCCCTATGTCGCGCTCTGGATCGAGCAGGCTGGCAAGCCCGCGCGCACGATCAACGTCTGGTACGACACGGGCAAGAAGAACAATGCCGGCATCAAGTGGCTGCGCGACATGCGCCAGTGGTGGCGAACGGTCGGCCGCACGACGCCGACCCCGCCGAATGGCGTGACCGGCGCGACGCGCGCGCCGGGCGCCGCGAAGATCAGCTTCACGGCTGGCAAGGGCGGCATGCCCGCGCTCACCGCGGGCAGCTACACGCTGGTCGTCGAGGCCGCGCGCGAAGGCGGTGGGCGTGAAGTGGTGAAGGTGCCCTTCACCGTTTCTGCGGCCGGGACCGCGAAGGGTAGCGGCAAGGGTAGCTTCGAGCTGGGCGCGGTCAGCCTGACCGTCCGCCGCTGAACCGGGAGATCGACATGCTGAACTCGCGCAAATCGCTCCTGCTTCTGGCTGCAAGCGCCGCGCTCGCGCTTTCCACCGCCGCGCAGGCTCGCCAGTGGCTACTCCCGTCCGAGACCATGTTCACCGGCTCGGGCAACGAGTGGCTGACAGTCGACGCCGCCAATTCGACCGACCTCTATTATTATGATCATCCCGGCCAGCCTTGGGATGCGGTCATCACGGCGCCCGACGGCAGCACGGTTCCGGTCGAAAACCGCATGGTCGGTAAGCTCCGCCAAGTGTTCGACGTGCCGATCGCGCAGGGCGGGACGTACAAGATCAGCATCACGAACGACCAGATGTTCGGCAGCTATATGCTGAACGGCGAGAAGAAGATGCTGCCTCGCGGCACGACGCCGGCGACGCTCGCCGCCGCCATTCCCGCAGGTGCGACCGAGGTCCAGACCGCGGAGGCAAATAATCGCATCGAGACCTTCGTCACCGCGGGCGAGCCGACAACGAGCGTGTTCACCAGTGGCGGCAAGGGGATCGAAATGATCCCCGTGACCCATCCGAACGATCTGGCGGTCGACGAGGAAGCGACCTTCCAGTTCCTGCTCGACGGCAAGCCCGCCGCGGACCTCGAGGTCGTCGCGATCCCTGGCGGCATCCGCTACCGGGCCGATCTCAAGCAGATAAGCGCGAAGACCGATGCCGAGGGCAAGGTCCGCTTCACCTGGCCTGAAGCCGGCATGTATTGGGTGAGCGTCAGCATCGGCGGTCGCCGCGGCGAAGGCGCAGGCGGACCGCCCCCTGCGACGCCGCCGCAGCCCGAAGCGCCCGAACGCCGCGCCTCCTATTCGATGACGGTCGAAGTGCAGGGATAGGACCGCCGGGCGCGACGACAGCATGGCGCGGCCTCCGGGTTCGTATCGTCGCTACCGCGCCCAGAAATTCGAGCCCGAGGGTCCGCGCGGTTTGCTTCGATATCGCCTTTCGAGATGGGCGATAAGCCTTCGGTCGACCGAGCCGAGCATCGTCTCGAAACTCTTCCGGATGCCCGGCAGCCGAAGCGTGACAAGCAGGCCGCTGCAACGATAGCTGTGAACGAGCCGCGTTCCGGTGCCGTTCGGGGAGAGCGCGAAGCTCTCCCCGAATTTCAGCAGGAAGCTCGGCCGGACGTCGATCGTCAGCAGACGCTCGGGGTAGGCTGCGAGGACCGTTGCCGGGACCTCCAGGAGCTTCGGCTTGTGCGGGTTCATCCGCAGCCAGTATCGCAGCGCGATCGGATCGCTGTGGAGGAGCTCGAGCCTGACGTAGGGATTCCACTGGCGATGGCTCTCGAAATCCAGGAGCACTGCCCAGACCTGCCCTGGAGTGAAGGCGAGATCATGCTCGCGCCGAAACTCCATCATCGCCGCGCTCCATCGGGCGAGGCTGGGCCGACGGCGAAGGAAACAGCCGAGGACGGGGACATGGAAGTCACCCTCCCGGCCGCTGGAGCGCCATCAGCACGATGTCGATCCACGCCCCTTCGACATATTGGGCCGACTTCAGCATGCCCTCGCGCTCGAACCCGGACCGCGCATAGAGACGGATTGCCGCCTCATTATGGGCGAAGACCTCGAGGGTGAGCCGCCGGAGATTGAGCTGGCGCCAGCAATAGTCGATCGCCAGTTCGAGGGCTTCGAAGCCGATGCCCTTGCCGCGCTCGGCAGCCTCGCCGATCCAGATCCCGATCTTGGCCGACCGGTGGACGGGCTCGATCTCGCGTATCTGGATATAGCCCGCGATCTCCGAGCGCGGCTTGATCCTGATGGCGAAGAAGATGCGCGAGGGATCCTGCTGAAGGAGCCAGAACTCCTCCTGCTCGTTCCAGCTCGGCGGGCGGTAGGTGCCGTTGATCGCCGCGTCCTCGGCGCTGTCGGTCCATTGAAACAGGCTCGTGAGATCAGGCGGCATGATAGGGCCCAGAACGACCCTTTTTCCGAATATCATGGGGGATGACCCTTTCAGCTTGGGGGAGGTTTGAACCGGCCGCTAGTCCACGCGCCTGCAGGACCGCTTCGGGGCGTTGACCTGCTCGACGAAGGCGCGGTCCTCGCGGAACAGGATGTTCATGTCCTCGCCGACGAACGTCAGGTTCGGGGCCGGCGCGGACAGCGCGATCACCGTCGCGCTCTCGTTCCACCGAAGCCGAAGGTCACGGCGGTCGGCCGAGAAATCGGCGAGGAGCCGCGATCCGTCCGTGCAGCGGAAATGTTCCTGGCTGCGCTCGGCCCCGGCCGCGATGTCGCGATAATTGCCGCCCTCGGGCGGCTCCGAACAGGCGCCGGTGAGGAGCAGCACAAAAGGAGCGCAGAACAGGCGCCGAGCGCGTTGCCGGGTTGCGGGGGGTCGGGGGGCTGGAAACGACATCGGGGGGTCCTCAAAGGGGGTGGGCCGGCTTCAGTTCGCCGGGAAAAGTTTCGCCGCGGGCGGGTCCAGGGCAAGGCGCCCGCGGCGTGGCCGCCTCCAGGGATGCAGGGCGGCCAATTCGGTCGGCATGGTGTCAGACGCGCCGCATGCTCAGAGGAGCTCGACGGGCAGCAGGGTCATGGCCCCGATGCCCTTCAGCTGGTGAAGCTGCGCCGCGAAACTCCGGAGCGTAGCGGGCATGTCGACGATTTCGACGATCAGCGGATAATTATGATCGAGGAAGCTCGTCGCATGAACGAGGTTCGAGTGACCGAAGCCGACGCGCCCGCGCAGCACCGTGACGCCGAGCAACTTATGGGCCTTCGCCTTTTCGAGAATGACCTCGAACAGCGCCTTGTCGCCGCTGACCGCCATCTCGTCGGTGTAGATGCGAAGCAGGGCATAATCCTTGTCTTCCATGGGATTTCTCCTTCGATTGGATTGCAAAAAGGGTCCGGCGGCCGCTGCGGGGGGTAAGCGGCCGCCGGACAAGTCAGCTTGCCGTGGCCGGTTCCACCGTATCGCCCGGCCTCTGATTGGCGGCCGCGGACCGGCGATAGAGCCAGGCCGAGATCGCCGGCAGGACGAGCAGGGTGAGCGCGGTGCAAGTGATCAGGCCGCCGATCACGACCGTGGCCAGCGGGCGCTGGACCTCGGCGCCGGTTCCCGTTGCAAGCGCCATCGGCACAAAGCCGAGGCTCGCCACGAGCGCCGTCATCAGCACCGGACGCACGCGCTCCATCGCGCCGCCGATGATCGCTTCATCATCCCCGATCCCCGCATCGCGGCGGCTGCGGATCGCGCTCATCATGACGAGGCCGTTGAGGACGGCGACGCCCGATAGCGCGATGAACCCGACCGCGGCCGTGATCGAGAAGGGGATTCCCCGCAGCAGCAGCGCGAAGACGCCGCCCGCGAGGGCCATCGGCACCGCGCTGAACACGATCGCCGCCGGCCGGAAGCCGCCGAGCGCCATGTAAAGCAGGGCGTAAATGGCGAGGAAGCAGATCGGCACCACGATCAGCAGGCGAAGCCGGGCCGACTGGAGGCTTTCGAACGTGCCGCCCCAATCGGTGTACATGCCCGCTGGCAGGTCGAGCGCTCCGATCTTGTCCTGCGCCTCGGTGACGAACCCGCCGAGATCGCGGCCGCGCACATTGACCTGCACCACGACCATCCGCTTGCCATTTTCGCGGCTGATCTGGTTGAGGCCTTGCGTGTAGCTGAACTTTGCTACTTCACGGAGCGGGATCGAGCTTGCGATCTGCCCGTCGCCCGCCGCGAGCATCACCGGGATCGAACCCAGTGTCTCGAGGTCGTCGCGCTGGGCATCGGGCAGGCGGACGACCACCGAGAAGCGGCGATCGCCCTCGAAGAGAAGTCCGGCCTCGCGGCCGCCGAGCGCAGCCGCAACCGTGTTCGCGACCTCTTCGACCGACAGTCCGTAACGGGCTGCCGCCTGGTGATCGATCTTGACGTCGAAGGTCGGAGCCCCCGACGTCTGCTCGGCGCTGACGTCGCCTGCGCCCGGAATACGTCGCAATACCGCCGCGATCCGGTTCGCCTGCACGCTCATGGCGTCGAGATCGTCTCCATAGAGCTTCACGGCCACGTCGGCGCGAACGCCGGCGATCAGTTCGTTGAAGCGCATCTGGATCGGCTGCTGGATCTCGGTGCGATTGCCAATGAGCGGCTTCATCCGCTCCTCGATGCGGCGAAGAATGTCCTCCTTGCTCTTCACCTCGGCCGGCCATTCGTCTTCCGGCTTCGGAATCACGTAGGTGTCCGACGCGTTGGGCGGCATCGGGTCGGTCCCGAGATCGGCGTTCCCGTTCTTCGAGAAGACGAGCGCAACCTCGGGCAGTGACTTCAGCGCATCCTCGATGCGAAGCTGCATCTGCGTCGACTGGTCGATCGACGCCGAGGGCACGCGGAAGTTGGTGACCGTGATGTCCTTCTCGTCGAGCTGCGGCATGAACTCCTCGCCGAGGAAGCCGAATGCCAGCACCGCGGCGAGGAAGACGCCGACGCCCGACGCCACGAAGGGCTGCGGGCGCGCGACGGCCTTCTTCAGGAGCGGCTCATATTTCTCCTTGAACCAGCGGATCGGCTTGACCTCGGTCTCGCTGACCTTGCCCTTGATCACGATGGCGATCATCGCGGGGATGAAGGTCAGCGAGAGGACGAAGGCGGCGGCGAGTGCGAGCATCAAGGTGATCGCCATCGGCGCGAAGGTCTTGCCCTCGACGCCCTGGAAGGTGAGCAGCGGCACGAAGACGAGGAAGATGATGAGCTGACCATAGACGGTCGGCCGGATCATCTCCTGCGCCGCAAGCGTGGTTTCCTCCATTCGTTCGGAGCGGCTGAGCAATCGCCCTTCATGCTCCTGCCTTTCGGCAAGCCGGCGCAGGGCATTTTCGACGATGATGACAGCGCCATCGACGATCAGGCCGAAGTCGAGCGCGCCGAGGCTCATCAGATTGCCCGAGACGCCGAGCGCATTCATGCCCGATGCCGTCATCAGCATCGTGATCGGAATGACCGCGGCGGTGATCAGCGCGGCGCGGATGTTGCCGAGCAGCAGGAAGAGCACCGCGATGACGAGCAAGGCGCCCTCGACGAGATTCTTCTCGACGGTGGCGATCGTCGCATTGACCAGCTTCGAACGGTTGTAGACGGGTTCGGCGAACACGTCCGGCGGCAGGTTCTTGTTGATCGCCGTCAGTTTCTCGGCCGCGCTGGTGGCGACGATACGGCTGTTGTCGCCGGTGAGCATCAGCACGGTCGAGATGACCGCCTCCGAGCCCATGCGGCTGCCCGATCCGGTGCGCACAGCGCCCCCGATTACCACTTCGCCGACATCCTTCACGCGAACGGGAACGCCCGCGCGCGTCGCGACAACGGCTTCCTGAATATCCTCGATCGACTTCAGCCGGGCATCAGCGCGAACGAGAAAGCTCTCGCCGGCCCGGCGCACATAGTTGGAGCCCGCCGATAGATTGGCGCGTTCGAGCGCGTCGGCCAGCTCGGTGATCGAGAGGCCATAAGTCGACAGCGCGTTGAGATTGGGCTGGACGAGATATTGCTTCACATAGCCGCCGTTGGAATCGACGCCGGCAACCCCCGGAACCGTTCGCATCTGCGGACGGATGATCCAGTCCTGGACCGTGCGCAGATAGGCTGCCTTGGCCAATTCGGTCGTCAGCCGCTCGCCCTCGGGGGTGAGGTAGGCGCCGTCCGACTGCCAGCCGGGCTTGCCGTCGACGATATTTTTCTGCTTTCCATCCGGGTGGCGGAAGGCGACCGAGTAGAAGAAGATTTCGCCGAGACCGGTACTAAGCGGCGACAGGTTGGGCTGGACGCCGTCGGGCAGGCTGTCCTTGGCCTGCGCGAGACGTTCGGTCACCTGCTGACGCGCGAAATAGATGTCGGTGTCATCGGTGAACACCGCCGTGACCTGGCTGAAGCCGTTGCGCGTGAGCGAGCGGGTCAGCGTCAGTCCGGGTATCCCGGCGAGCGCCGTCTCGACAGGAAAGGTTACCTGTTTTTCCATGTCGACAGGGCCGAGCGTCGGATTGAAGGTGTTGATCTGGACCTGGCGGTTGGTGACGTCGGGCACTGCGTCGATCGGCAGCTTGGTAATCTGCCAGAGGCCGAAACCGAAAACGATCAAGGTCAGGAAGGCGACGAACCATCGCCCCCTGACCGAGAGACTGAGGATGCGCGCGATCATTCCGCTGCCTCCTTTTCAAGCTCTGCCTTGAGCAGAAAGGCGTTGGTCGTCGCGATCGGCGTGCCGGCCTTGATCCCCGACAGGATCGAGACAAGCCCGGCGCTGCGCCCACCGACCTGCACGGTCTGCGCCCGGAAGCCCTTAGTGGTGCGGACGAAGACGACCGTGCGGTCGCCGATCGTCTGCACGGCGTCCTGCGGGACCATGACCCCGTTGGTGATGGCGCCGCCGCTCGCGAAGATGCGGGCCTTCACCAGCTGGCCGGGAAGCAGCGTGCCCGCGACCGAGGGGGTGATGACCACGGTCGCCGACCGGGTCGTGGGATCGACGACGCCGGTTTCGGAGCGCACGCGCCCTTCGATCATGCGGCCGTCGTTCGTCGTCAGCTCGACCCGGTCGCCCGCGCGGACGCGGCCGGCGTCGGCCGGCGGCAGGCTCGCGGTGATCTGCATCCGGCTGGGATCGGCAACCCGGAACAATTCGGACTCGGCGGCGACGAACTGGCCGAGATTGGCCTGCGCCGCGGTAACACGTCCGGTCACGGGACTGACGACCGCGACCGAGCGCCCGTCCGAGGCGACCTTTGCGGCCCCGGCAGCGGCGCTCGCGCGCCGCGCTTCCGCCTGCGCTACCGCGAGATTGGCCTCGGCGATTTCATAATCGGCTCTCGGGCTAACCCCCTGACCGAGCAACCTCTTCTCGCGTTCGAGCTGGCGGGCTGCCAGCCGCTCGCGAGCGACCGCGGCGTCGCGGTCGGTGGCGATCGTCGAGGCATCGCGGCTTTCGACGAGTGCCAGCGTTTCACCGGCCCGCACCGGATCGCCGATCCGCTTGAAGATGCGCGTCACCGTTCCCGGCGCGCGCGCCGTGAGCACGGCCACCGCATCGGGTGTCGCCTCCACCGTCGCTGCGGCGGGTATCGCGGCGTCGAGTTCGCCGCCTGCCGCGGGCGCGACCCCGATTTGCGAAAGCGAAATCCCGTCAGCCGAAATCACCACCTCGTTGGACGGCGCTGCTTCCGCTGGGGCCGCAGCCTCCGGAGCCGGGGTATCGGTCCCGGTCAGTTGTGCGATGCCGAAGCCGAGTGCCACGGCAAGCGCCAGCGCAGTTGCCGCACCGGCATAAAAACGATTCTTCTCGGTCATTGGATTTCCTCCCCTGTGATGGTGCGGCCCTGGAGACGGGCGAGCGCGGCGCGCGCGTCGAACCTCTCGGACAGCGCGTCGAGCAGCGTGCCCCGCGCGGCGCTGAGACCGCGCCGTGCAGCAATGAGTTCGATGAGCGGGGACTTGCCCGCCTCATAGGCGATGCGAGCGAGCCGATAGGCCTCGTCGGCGGTCTCGAACGTCTGTTCGGCGGCGTCGACACGCTCGTCGGCCGCCTCGTTGAAGGCCATCGCCGACTTGATGCCCGCCTCGGCGTCGAGGCGCGCCGCCGTCGCACGCGCTTCGGCGCCCTGCTTTTCCGCGAGTGCCGCCGAGATATTGCCGCGGTTGCGATCGAAGAGCGGCAGCGGCACGCTGACGCCGACGAGCATGGCATTCCCCTTGTCGGCCTCGATACGGCGGACGCCGAGCGAGACGGTGACATCGGGAATCGCCTGACGCTTCGCGACCTCGACGCGGTAGGCGGCCGCTTCGCGTTCCGCCTGTGCCGCGAGATAAGGCGCCGTTTGCAGCGGATCGGCCGGCCCATATTTGGGCGTTGCCTCGAACCGCGCCAGCACCCGCTCGGAGAGGCTGGTGTAGCTCATCCCCTGGCCCGCCAGCGCGGAGAGAAGGGCATAGGCCTGGACCCGCTCTGCCCTTGCCGTCGATATCGCGGCCTGAAGCGTCGCCACCTCGGTCTCGGCCTGCAGCCGGCGAAGCCGCGTTTCCTTGCCCGCATCGACGAGCGCTGCGGCGATACGAAGGTCGTCGCGGGCCTCGCTGAGGCTGCCCTCGGTCAAGGCAAGGCGGCGGTCGGCGATCTCGGCCGCGGCATAGGCCCGAGCAAGATCATAGGCGTAGGTGAGCAAGGCTTCGCGCCCGCGCGCCCGCGCCGCCACGATGCCCGCTTCGCCTGCGGCGATGCGCGCCGAGCGCTTGCCGCCGAGTTCGAACGGCTGGTTATACTGGATCGTCGTTTCGGAGCGGTTGAACCCGCTATAGGGCTGCTTGCCGCCGATATTCTCGGCGAGGCCGCTGACGGTCGGATTGGGACGCACCCGGGCTTGCTCGGCAAGGCCTTCCGCACGGGCGATATCGGCTTCGATGATCTGCGTTCGCGGCGCCTCGGCGCTTTGGCCGAAGAGCTGGTCGAACGAAGGTGCGGGTTGCGCAGCAGCATTCGCGGCGGCAAGCGCGCCGGCGGCGGTACATAGGCCCAGGAACGCCCTGCGCAGGCGTCGCTGGCCGATCATATCGGTCATGGAAAATCTCCTAGAATGAAGGATGCAGGCGCCGGCGAACGGCGCGCAGCCTCACATTCTAGGCGGTCGCAGAAGTCCCTCGGGCGCGGTGCTCGCCCAGTCGAGATCGAGGCGGTAAGCCCAACGGGCTCCGGCGAGCAGGAAGCCCGACCAGATTTGAAGTTGCGGCGAGATGTCGGCGAGACCCTGCATCATCCCGTGCGTGATCTTGTGAAGATCGATCTCGGGGGGTGAGGTCTCGCCATCGTCATGGTGCGCCACGGCCGCCGTAACCTGCGAATCGTCATGGCCCGCGAGTGCCCCGTGCCAGCCGCTCGCACCCATCACATTGGCGAGCGCGAGAATGGCGAGCAGGGCGCCGAACCAAAGCGCGGCGCCGGGCAGCAATCGCATAACGCGACGCCGCGCCACCGTGGCGGAAGGACGCGCGCGCGTCATGGCTTGCCCACCCATCGCTCGTGGAGATCGTCGATCACATAGGGGTGGCTGGCGCCCCCCGCGTGCTGCCGGCGGAGATGCTCATGATCGGCCGGAAGATCGGGGTGATCGTGCGCAATCGCATCGGGATCGCTCGCAGGCCAGAGCAGGAGGCCGAGCAAGGTCCCGAAAAGGGCAATTGCCGCCATGGCGGCAAAGGCGGCGGTCATCGAGACCCCCGCGCCCAACTGTCCGACCAGCGGATAGGTTATGAGCCAGCAGATGTGACTGAGCGCGAACTGCGCTGCGAACAGCGCCGGCCGGTCTTGGGCATTTGCGGAGCGCTTGAGCAGCCGTCCCGAGGGGGTGATGCTCATCGAATAGGCAATGCCGAGAACCGCCCAGCCGCCGAGCAGGACATACCAATAGGTCATGCCCGCAGGCACGATGCTGCTGATCCAAGCGAGCGCGGCGAGCCCCGCCACGAGGATGGCGGCCGAAAGCAGCATCACCCGCCGATCCGGAATCCGGTCGAGGATGCGCGGCAGGATGAAGGCGGCAGCCATCGATCCGAAGCCATAGGCCGCAAGCGTGAGCGCGACATCCTGCTGGGTCATGCCAAGCCGGTCGCGGACGATGACGACCGTGTTGACGATGACCATCGAGCTTGCCGCCGCGGCAGCGAGCGTGACGGCGAGCAGGCCGCGCAGCCGCGGCGTCTTCAGATAGATGCGGATGCCGCGCGTGGTCTTGGCATAGATGCTGGTGTCGCGACTGGACGAACGCTCGGGGCGCGGCAGCGTGACCGAGAGCACGAGCAGTGCAGAGGCGATGAAGCCGACGGCGGTCCCCGAAAAGAGCCAGTGGAAGTTGATCACGGTCAGGAGCGCCGCGGCGAGCAGCGGGCTCGTGATATTCTCCATGTCATAGGCGAGGCGCGAGAGCGACAGGGCGCGCGTATAGTCGCGCTCGTCGGGCAATACGTCGGGGATCGTCGCCTGGAACGTGGGCGTGAACGCCGCGGATGCCGACTGGAGAACGAAGATCAGAAGATAGATTTGCCAGATTTCGCTGACGAACGGCAGGCAGATCGCGACCGCAGCGCGAACGAGATCGAGCGTGACAAGAAGCGCGCGCCGCGGCACCCGGTCGGCGAAGGCTCCGGCGATCGGCGCGATCCCGATATAGGCGGCCATCTTGATCGCGAGCGCAGTGCCGAGAACGACGCCCGCATCGCCCCCGGCGATGTCATAAGCCAGAAGTCCGAGCGCAATCGTCGCCAGCCCCGTCCCGACCAATGCGATGATCTGGGCGAGCAGGAGATGCCGATAAGTGCGATTGGCGAGTACTGCGAGCATTTTTCCGGGCTTGAAATATATCCCCCTGGGGGGATATGGGCCCTATAGACAAGCCGCCGCGATGACGTCAACTGCACCGCGGAAATTTGAGAGATATTAAGGTTGCGAGCCCAAGAGCTCCTCGACCGCAGAGATTTGACCATGGCCGACCATCATCACCCGCACCAGCACACGACCCATCCCGCGATCATCAAGCGCCTCAACCGCGCGACGGGGCATCTGAAGAGCATCGTCGGCATGATCGAGGAAGGCCGCCCCTGCACCGATATCGCGATGCAACTGTCGGCCGTCGAGAAGGCGGTCGCCAATGCCAAGCGCACGCTGATCGAGGATCATATCGGTCATTGCATCGGCGGCGACGCGGATGTGGGCGACAAGGCGATGGCCGAGTTTCGCGCCATTTCGAAATATCTCTAGTTCCGGTCCCTTACGGATTCTTCCTGACCCGCTCATGCTCCGCCGCTCGCGCCCAAGCCTTCTGACGCTGATGATGCTCTGCCTGACGGCGGCGGCGATGCTGCTGTCCGTCGCCAACACGGCGGTCAGCCACAGCCCGGTCGCAATGCTCGCGGCCGAGGCCGAGCGGCACGCCGAGCTTGCTGCCGAGGTTGCCGATCATGGGCATTCCCATGACACCGGCGATGAGAGTGAGCGCGGCGCGGGTCATATGCACGGGCATAACCCGGCCGATCATAATCATGATCCGCCTCTCGCCACTGCGGCTCTCCGGATCGACCCGTCGGTCGTGACAGCGACCTGGACCGGTTTCGCGCCCGCGGCGCTCGACGGTCGCAGGGGGCCAAGGCTCGACCGCCCACCCGACCGCGCCTGACTGCGAAATCGACGCCGCTTGTCGCGGCATCCATCTACGCATTTCAGGATAATTTTATGATCAAGGCTCTTACAGGGCCAGGGCGCATGGATAGTGCGCGCTGGCGATTCCTGCTGTTTTTCGTTCTCGCCGCCATGTCCTTCGTCTTCGCGACGGGTGAGGCCATGGCCCATGCCGTCGCCGAAGGTGACAAGGGATATATCCAGGAGATCAGCGGGGTGAACATCCTCGCCTTCATGTATCTCGGCGCGAAGCATATGGTCACCGGTTACGACCATATCCTCTTCCTCTTCGGCATCATCTTCTTCCTCTACCGGATGAAGCATATCGCGCTGTACGTCAGCCTCTTCGCGATCGGCCATTCGACGACGATGCTGCTCGGGGTCTTCTTCGACTTCGGGATCAACAGCTACATCATCGACGCCATCATCGGCTTCTCGATCGTCTACAAGGCGCTCGACAATCTCGGCGCCTATCAGCGCTGGTTCGGCTTCCAGCCGAACACCAAGGTTGCGACGCTCATATTCGGCTTCTGCCATGGCTTCGGCCTCGCCACGAAGATCATCGAATATGACATCTCGCCGGACGGGCTGCTGCCGAACCTGCTCGCCTTCAACGTCGGGGTCGAAATCGGCCAGCTTCTCGCGCTCGGCGCGATCCTGATCGTGATGGGCTTCTGGCGCCGGACCGACAGCTTCTGGAAGCACGCTTATACCGCGAACGTGGTCATGATGGCCGCGGGCTTCCTTCTCATCGGATATCAGCTGACCGGCTACGCGGTCTCCTAATCAAGGACTTGTCTCATGTATAATTCGAACATTCCCTCGAAGTCCGAGCTGCCGAGCACCGGCAAGCTCATCACCTCGACCGTCATCGCCATGGCGACGGCGGGCGTGCTGCTCGTCACCGTTGTCCTGCCGTCCGAATATGCGATCGACCCGACCGGCGTCGGCCGCGTGCTTGGCCTGACCGAAATGGGCGAGATCAAGACGCAGCTCGCCGAGGAGGCGGCCGCAGACCGCGCCGCGGACAAGAGCGCCCAGATCGAGGCCGCGGCATCGGGCATGACGGTCGGCGAAGCCGAGGCCGCACCGGAGGATGCAGCGGCGGAGGCCGAGGGTGCGGCTCCGGCCGCCGCAGCCGGAGGACGTCAGGACGAGCTTCGCATCACGCTCGCACCGGGCGAAGGCGCCGAAGTGAAGTTGGTCATGAAGGCGGGCGGCAAGTCCAACTTCGCCTGGACCGCGGTCGGCGGCCCTGTGAACGTCGATGTCCATGGTGACGGCGGCGGCAAGTCGATCAGCTACAAGAAGGACCGCAATGTGACGCGTGACGAAGGCGTGATGACGGCCGAGTTCGACGGCAATCACGGCTGGTTCTGGCGCAACCGCGGCGATGCGCCGGTAACGGTAATCGTCAAGGCGCAGGGCGCGCACAGCGAAATGAAGCGCGCGATGTAAGACTCGCGGAAGCGATCCATGAGGGGGCCGGGCCGCACACGCGACCCGGCCCTTTTCTTTTGCGTTTGGCGCCGGGCATCAGCCCGCGGGCGCGGGGATTACGGCCGGATCGCGTCCGGCTTTCGCCAGGCGGCGCTGAAGCTTGATCCGACCATGCCGACGGACAGACCCAGCGGTGCCGCGAGGCGAGCGAGCCATCGCGCGGCTCGAAGTTTCGCGGGCGATTGTCCCATCGCTTTGCGCGCCGCGCACCAGCGTGCGCCCCTGTCGGCGCGGTCGAGATTTTCATAGTCGGTGAAGGCGCGGACGAGGCGAAGCGGATTGAGGCCGCGCTGAAACTCTGACGTGCGTCCCGGCAGTTTGCGATCGACCCATCGCGGCCAATAATTGACGAACCAGCGTCCCGAATGAACCTCGCGCGGCGCTAGGCGGCTCGCCGTTCCCGACACGAGCAAGAGCCCGCCCGGGCGCAGCAGCCGCCGCAGCTCCAGCAGAATATCCGCCAACTCCTCGCCCCGCACATATTCGAGGACGCTGATGGCGAGGACGATGTCGAAACTTTCGTCGGGAAAGGGAATGTGCCGCGTGTCGGGCATATGGCGAAGGTCCATGGCCGCGCCGGCACCATATCGTTCGGCGTTGAGCCTTGCGAGCGCGATGGCCTCTTCATCGACGTCGATCGCGGTGACCGCGGCTCCCATCGTCGCGGCAACGATCGCGCTTGCGCCATAATTGCAGCCGAACTCGAGAAGGCTCTGCCCTTCAATGTCCCCGGCATAGGCGGCGAGGAGATGCCGGATTTCCTGCGCGGCGACGGAAACATAGCCTCCCACCCATTTGCTATCCGGATCGAGGCCGAGCGCCTTTGCCTGTTGCCTGAAACGGTGGTCGGCTGCGGTATCCGTGATGCCGGGGTCGGTCCACATCGAGGTCAATCCTCGCCGCTCGCCGGTTTGCGCGCCTCCGCGCGCGCGTCGCGCAGGATCTCGATGCCGCCCTTGATGGCGATCAGCGCGGTCGCGAACCCGACGAGAAGATCGGGCCAGTTCGTCCCGAGCCACCAGACGAGGACACCCGCGATCAGGATGCCGCCGTTCGAAATGAAATCGTTGAAGCTGAAGGTGGTCGCGGCGCGCAGGTTGACGTCTGGCTTCTGAATCCGCTGGAGCAGCTTCAGGCAGATATAGTTCACGACTGCGGCGACCGCCGACATGATCATCATCGTCTGGCCGATCGGTTCGCTCCCCTGGAGATAGCGGCGCCCGACGTCGAAGAGAACGCCGGCGGCAAAGATGAGCAGCATGATGCCCGATGCCGTGGCGGCGCGGGTCTTCCACAACAGGCCATGGCGGAGCGCCACGAGGCTTAGCGCATAGACGGCGGCGTCGGAGAGATTGTCGAGGCCGTTGGCGATGAGCGCGCTCGAATCGCCGATAGCGCCCGTGACGAGAAAGGCGGCGGCGATCGCGGCGTTGAGCAGAAGGACGATCCAGAGGGTGCGTCGTTCGAGGTCGGCGTTCGCCTGGCTGTTCGTCATCACCGTTTCCTTCCTTCGCTCTTCCTGAAGAAGGAGCGGAACCTCGACGAGGTTCCGCCCAGTATGTCCCGTTGCCGCCTTCGTCGGGGGAGCGTCGCGGCGGCAACGGGGGGTTTCATTCCGCGGGGACGGGCATGCCCTCCGCAGGAGGGGCGCTAGGCCGCTCTTTCTGCTCGGCGCGGCGATGCACGAGCATGTAGAGCGCCGGGAGCACGAGCAGCGTCAGGATCGTCGACGAGATGATGCCGCCGATCACGACCGTCGCCAGCGGCCGCTGGACTTCCGAGCCCGCACCCACATTGACCGCCATCGGCACGAAGCCGAGCGAGGCGACCAGTGCGGTCATCATGACCGGTCTCAAGCGCGTGAGCGCGCCTTCGCGGATCGCCTCGAGCAGCTCTTTGCCGCGTTCGCGCAAATCCTTGATGAAGGAGAGCATCACGACGCCGTTGAGCACCGCCACGCCCGAGAGCGCGATGAAGCCGACACCCGCGGAGATCGACAGCGGAATGCCGCGAAGGGCCAGCGCGGCCACGCCTCCCGTCAGCGCCAGTGGCACCCCGGAGAAGACGATCGCCGCGTCCCGAACCGATCCGAAGAGGCTGAACAGGAGTCCGAAGATCAGCAGCAGCACCACCGGCACCACGATCTGGAGCCGGGTCGCTGCCGACTGGAGCTGCTCGAAGGTGCCGCCATATTCGACATAATAGCCCTCGGGCAGCTCGACCTCGCTGTCGACCTTGGCCTGCAGCTCCTCCACGAACGAACCGAGGTCGCGGCCCCGGACGTTCGCCGTCACGACCGCACGCCGCTTCCCATTCTCGCGGCTGACCTGGTTGGGGCCGGCGGCAAGCGAGATGTCGGCAAGTTCCGAAAGCGGGACCCAACCGCCATTCGGAAGCGCCACCGGCAGATTGCCGAGCGCCGGCAGGTTCGTTCGCATATCCTCCGGCAAGCGCACGACGACGTCGAAACGCCGGTCGCCCTCGAACAATTGCCCGGCCGCGCGCCCACCGGTTGCCGTCGAGACGGCATCCTGAAGCGTCTGGAGGCTGACGCCATAGCGGGCGAGACTGTCCCTGCGCGGCGTGACCGAAAGCATCGGCAGGCCGGTGACCTGTTCGAGCTTCACATCCTGTGCGCCTTCGACGCCGCCGACCAACTCCTCGATTGCCTGCCCGGTCTTGAGCAATTGATCGAGATCGTCGCCAAAGAGCTTGATCGCGACGTCCGAGCGAACACCCGCGATCAGCTCGTTCATGCGCATCTGGACGGGCTGCGTGAACTCGTAATTGTTGCCGGGGATTTCGGCGACCGCCTTGTTGAGTTCGGCAACCAGCTGTTCTCTCGGCTTTCTCGGATCGGGCCAGTCGCTCCTGTCCTTGAGGATGATGAAGTTATCCGCAACCGAAGGCGGCATGGGGTCGGTCGCGACGTCGGGCGTGCCGATCTTCGCGAAGACCCGTTCGACTTCGGGGAATTTGCGGATGCGCGATTCGAGCGCCTCCTGCATCTCGATCGATTGCCCGAGACTGGTGCCCGGGATGCGCATCGCATGCATCGCGATGTCCCCCTCGTCGAGATTGGGGATGAACTCGGAACCGAGCCGCGAGGCGAGCAGGCCGCTCGCGACAACGAGCAGCAGCGCGCCCGCGATCGCGACCTTGGGCCAGTTGAGCGCCCGCTCGAGCATCGGCCGATAGCCCTGGCCAAGGCGGCGCATCAGCCAGTTTTCCTTCTCTTCGACCTTGCCCGTGACGAACAGCGCGACGGCCGCAGGCACGAAGGTGAGCGAGAGAAGGAGTGCGGCGGTCAGCGCGAGGACGACGGTAATCGCCATCGGGTGGAAGGTCTTCCCTTCGACGCCCTCGAGCGCGAAGATCGGAAGATAGACCGCCGTGATGATGATGATGCCGAAGATGCTCGGGCGGATGACCTCGGCGCTTGCGGAGGCCACGAGGCCGAAGCGTTCGTCGCGATCGAGCAAGCGCCCGAGACGGTGCTGCGCTTCGCCGAGACGCCGCAGGCAATTCTCGACGATGATCACCGCCCCGTCGACGATCAGACCAAAGTCCAGCGCGCCGAGGCTCATGAGGTTTGCCGACGTGCGCGTCTGCAGCATGCCGGTCAGCGTCATCAGCATCGAGATCGGGATGACCGCCGCCGTGATCAGTGCGGCGCGGAAGTTCCCGAGCAGCAGGAAGAGGATGACGATGACGAGCAGCGCCCCTTCGGCGAGGTTCTTCTCGACCGTCCAGATCGTCCGCTCGACGAGCGACGTGCGATCATAGAGCGTTCGCACCTCGACACCCTCGGGGAGCGCCTTGGCCGCCTCTTCGAGCCGTTCCGCCGACGCCTGGGCGACGACGCGCGGGTTCTCGCCGATCAGCATCGCCACCGTGGCGAGCACGACCTCCTTGCCATTCTCGGTCGCCGCGCCGGTCCGGAGACCCGAGCCGATCGCGACATCGGCCACATCCTTGATGCGGATGGGCACGCCGCCGCGCGTCGTGATCAGGATTTCCGAGAGGTCCTGCTCGTTACCGGCCTGGCCGGGAACGCGGATCAGGATCTGCTCGCCGCCGCGCTCGACATAGCCTGCGCCGCGATTGGCATTGTTGCTCTCCAGCGCGCCGACGACGTCGTTGAGCGAGAGATTGAGCGACGCCAGCGCGGCGGGATTGGGGGTGATATGATATTGGCGGGCATAGCCGCCGATCGTGTTGATCTCCGCGACCCCGGGCACCGTGCGCATCTGCGGGCGGATGACCCAGTCGGTCATCGTCCGCAGATCCTCGGCATTGTAGGGCGTCCCGTCAGGCTTCTTCGCGCCGGGCTTGGCCTCGACCGAGAACATGAAGATCTCGCCGAGCCCCGTCGAAATCGGTCCCATTTCGGGCTCGCTTCCGTCGGGGAGCTGCGCTTTCGCCGCCTGTATGCGCTCGTTCACCTGCTGGCGGGCGAAGTAGATGTCGGTGCCGTCCTTGAAAACCACCGTCACCTGGCTCAGCCCGTACCGCGAGATCGACCGCGTGTAGGAGAGGTTGGGGATACCGGCGATCGCGGTCTCGATCGGGAAGGTGATGCGTTGTTCGGCCTCGAGCGGCGAATAGCCTTCGGCCTCGGTGTTGATCTGCACCTGGACGTTGGTGATGTCGGGAACGGCATCGATCGGCAGCTTTGTCGCGCTCCAAGCACCCACCGCGCAGAGCAGCGCGACGAAGGCGAGGATGAGCCACCTTTGGCGGATCGAAAATCCTATGATTCGGGCTAACATTGTCCAATCCTCCCGATCAATGGTCGTGGCTCGCGCCGGACTTTTCGATGTCCGCGCGGATCAGGAAACTGCCCTTGGTGACGTAGCTCGTGCCCGGGTTGATACCGGAGAGAACCTCGGTCCATTCGGGCGACGAGCGGCCGAGCTTGAGCATCCGGACCTCATAGTCCTGCCCGAAATTGGCATAGACCACCTTGAAGTCGCGGAAGGGCTGGATCGCCTCGGTGCGCACGGCGAGCGGCACGCTTGCCGTATTGACCATGACCCGGCCGCGGAGCGCCATGCCCGGACGGAGCGCGCCGCTCCGGTTCGGGATGGTGGCGCGCATCAGCGCGGTTCCCGCCTCGGTATTGCCGTCGGGCAGATATTGACCGAGCGTGGTCGCGGCGATGCTGGTGCCGTCCTGCGTCTCGACCGTCACCTTCATCCCCGGGCGGATCAGCGAGAGATCGCGCGGGAAGATGTTGAACACCACTGTCGTCTGGCTGGGATCGGTGATCACATAGAGGGCGCGGTCGCCCGTGACGTCGCCCGGGTTCGCATTGCGTTCGGCAACCACGCCGCTCACCGTCGCCCGCACCGGATAGACCTGCAGGCTTTCGCTCGATTCGACGCGAGCGAGCAGGTCGCCGCGGCGGACATAATCGCCGACCGCCTTGGTGACCGACACCACGCGGCCGGGGAACTGGCCGCGGATTTCGGAGCGCGCCGTCGGCGAAAGCTCGACCGTCCCGAACAGTTCGCGCATGTCGCCAACCGTCGCCGGACCGACGACCGCGGTTTCGACGCCGCCCGCCTTGGCGGCTTCGGCGGTGATCCGCGTGCGCCCCTCGGGGCTCGCATATTTCCAGACGTGGCGCTTGCCGTCGGCGACGGCGACCACCTGGACATCAAAGCTGTGCGGCTCGGTCACGACCCCTTGGCCCGCCAGATATTTGCCCTGCGGCTGGAAAGCGAAGCGATCGACCTGCCCGCCGAGGCGGGTGAGCGTCATTTCGAGCTGGACTGACTTGGGATCGAGCGGCTTGCCGCCCCGCGACGGATAGACGCGGAAATGCGGATCGGTGCCATCTTCGAAGATCGTGACCTCGACCGCGAAGTCGCCGTCGGTCAGGAGGCGGCCGCCGTTTGGACCCTCAGCGGGCTCGTCGCCCTTCGCTTCGCCCTTTTCGGCTTCCTTGGCTCCCTCGCCGCAGGCCGAGAGGGGCAGGACGAGAAACAGCGCCGCTGCGGCGGCGCGTACAGATAGTTTGTTCATGGATTTGTCTCCGCAAGGTTGGCGGTGTCGAACCGGCCGGTGAGGCGATCGATTTCCGCGAGCAGGTCGCGGTAGTTCGTCATGGCCTCGGCCCATTGGCCCTGGATCTGGATGATGACGTCGGCGGCGTCCTGGACGTCGCTGAAGCGGAAGCCGCCGCGCCCATAGCCTTCGCGCACCTGAGCGAGCGTCTTCACCGCTTTCGGATAGACGTCGTTCATGATGCCCTCGGCGCGGACGCGCGCCGCATCGGCATCGGCCCGCAGCGAAGCCAGCCGCCGCAACCGGTCGAGCCGGTTCGCTTCTGACTGAAATTCGAGCTGTTGCCGTTCGGCCTGCGCCCGCGCGATATTGCCCTGGTTGCGGTCGAAGCGCCCGATCGGGATCGAAATCCCGCCGACGAGCGCGACGTCGTTCGTATCACGGAGGAAGCGCGTGCCTCCCGAGACCGTGACATCCTGTACGGCGCGGCTTTTCTCGACCACGACCCTTGCCCGGGCCTGGTCGACGGCGGCATCGAACACCGCGGCATCGGCCTCGGCGAGCGCCGGATCGCGCGGGTCGGGCTTCTCGATGCCTTCGGCGACCGTCAGATTTTCGACCGTACCGCCCCAGAAGGAGACGAGCAGCGCGCGCGCCGACTGGCGTTTCGCCACCGCCTCTTTCAGGGCAAGCTCGGCCTCGGTGATACGGGCATCCGCGCGCGTCTCGACGAAGAGCGGATCCTTGTACCCGCGCACGCGGCGGACGGCTTCGGACCGCATTTCCTTCTCGAGCTTGACGCGGTCCTCACCGATCCAGACGAGCTGCTCGGCGATCTGCACGTCGATATAGGCGCGCTGCACTTGCTGCGCGATGTCGAGCCGCACGACCCGCCATTGCGCTTCGGCCAGCACGACGCCGCGCTCGGCATAAGCCATGCGCGCCTCTCGCTTGCCGCCCCGTTCGAGCGGCTGCGCATAGGTGACGGTCAGCTCCGACTGCCGGAACAGGCCATAGCCTCCGGTTCCGGCGGCGTTTTCCATGTCGACGGACACGGTCGGATTGGGCCGGACCCGGGCCTGCAACTGGTCGGCGCGCGCGGCGTCGACCCCCACTTCGCCCGCTCTAAGCTCGGGGGAAGCGGCAATGGCCCGCCCGACCGCCTGGTCGAGCGTTAGCGGCTGAGCCCAAAGGGACTCCGCCAGCAGCGCAGCCCCGGCCAACAGGGCGGCGCGCATATGGATATGCATAAATTCTCACTCCTGAACGAGACGACTGAGCGCAGGCCGGAAAGGGCCGCGCGGCAGGCGTGGTTCAGGCGAGGGGAGGGTTCAGGGGTGGCGCGAGGGCGCGCGAAGCAAGGCGCGTCGCGGGCCGGGTATAGTGGAGACCGCCCGAAAAACAGCGCAGGTCGCCATGACCCGAAAGCGCCTGGTCCGGCGCCACCGGGCAATTATGGTGACTGCCGTGGAGATCCGCATCCTGCTGGCCGCCCGAGGCGTCGCCGCCCTGGATATGGCCAGGTTCGTCGATCAGAAGATGGTGGGCGTCGCCCGCATGATGGGTGAGCGCAGCGTCCGCCGGCGCAGCAACGTGCAGCCCGCTGAGCAGCAGGACAATCACGAGCAGCAGGCGGAGAGGAGCGCCGGACATGGGCGCGCCCCTATCAGCGAACGGTCCGAACCGAAACCCCAAAATCAGGACGGGTCCGATTGCGGCGCTTTCGAAAGAGCCTGCCGCGCCTCTTCAATGCGAAGCGCAAGCGCACCTGGGACCGGCATGGGCCGAAAGGCGCTCACGCTCGCGCGGCCGCTGTTGCCCGCTGGAAGGCGGCCGGTCAGCGACCCCAGCGGAACGAGGAGGAGCCGCAGCGCCTGCCCGGCACCCTCCCGCCAGTTTCGCTGCGCGATCGCATAGCCCAGCATATGCCAATGCGATGCGAGGTGCGGAAGCATATAGGGCTGGCTCAGAATATGCTCCCATTCCAGCGCGCGCCACGCGGCCGCTTAATCGCCGAGTCGTCTTGCGTCTCGAAAAGCGGCCATTTGCTCGGTCAACAGCGGCGCGGCCGCGGACCATGGCAGGACATCGGACGTCGGATTGGTCGACATTTCGGCTCCCCTCTTCCTCGCGATCCCCTTTTGCACCCTGTAGTAGATACAGGGTCAAGCCCTCCGGTTGCGGCGCGAAACGGAGCCCGGAATTGCTCCAACCGCAACGGCGCGCCTGCGCATTGCCTTGCAGATGACAGCGGGCCTTGAAGCGTAATGAGACTATATCGTCACGATTGCGAATAGAATGGGATATTAAAATCGTCAAATTCTTCTTTTACTGGTTCCGGTAGTTCGAAGAGTTATTGATGCATCGCAGGGATTGTTGGAACTGTATGTCGATCATCACTTATGCCACTGACGCCATGTAACACTATTACAGGGTCCGTTCGAGCCCTTTGGTGGATGAGCCGAAGTCGATTGACAATCTTCTTCTTTCCTTTCGGTCGTCTCGATGCTAGGGGGCGGTTCCAATGCGGCGGATGATCCTCCTTTTCTTGACCCTTCTCCTTGCATCCGGGACGGTTGTCGGGTCGCTCGCGCATGCCACCGAAGATCGTGCGGAGAAGACATCTCTGATCGCCGCGCTGGACGCGGGCTGCCTCTCCGAACAGGCAACCGAGCTCGCCGAAAGCGACAAGGAGAAATCCTCGTCGGGCGAGCAGCAGAAATTCCCGTCCGCACCGCATGGCTGTCACGGCCATCATTCGGGCGTACCCGCCGAAGCGCTGATCGCTTCGACCGAAGAGCCGTGCAGCCAGTCGCACGCGCGCATCCTGGCGGCCGCCTTGCCGCCGGTCGCCTATATCGGGACATTCCGCCCTCCAATCGCCTGACGCTCTAGGTCTGTGCGCCCTTTTCGTGCGCGCCTCTCCCTGGAAACGTCAGGAGTCTCATTTTCATGAAATCCATAGTTGTCGCCGCGGCTCTCGCGGCGCTCGTTGCAGGCGCAAATGCCGCGCCCGCCGCTGCCCAGTCGGCAGGGGCGGAGCTGGTCGGCCCGCCTTCATCCACCGGCGAGGCGGTCCGCACCGGCCCGCTTCCCGCCCGCTTGTCCCTTGCCCAGGCGATGGAGGAAGCCGACGCGCGTTCGCCGCGCGTGGTTGCCGCCGCCGCCGAAGTGGAGGCCGCGCGCGGTCGCCAGCGCCAGGCGGGCTATCGCTACAATCCGACGCTCAATGTCGATGTCGAGAATTTCGCGGGCACCGGACCCTATTCGGGGCTAAACGGCCTCGAAACGACGGTCTCGGTCAATCAGCGGCTCGACATCGGGGGCCGGCGCCGCGCGCGCATGACGCTCGCCGATGCCGAGTTTCTCGCGGCCCAGTACCGGCTCGAGATTGCCCGCGCCGACCTGGCCTTCGAGGTCCGGAACCAGTTCGCGACCGCGCTCGCCGCGCGCGACGGCCTCACGCTCGCCCGCGAGAATGAAGCCCGCGCGCGTGAACTCGTCCGCGTCGCCCAAGCCATGGTCGACACCGGCAACGAGCCGCCGCTCCGCGCCTTCCGCGCGAATGCGGCGCTCGTCCAGGCAACGGCCGAGCTCCGAACCGCAGAGGCCGAGGAAAGGACCGCCCGCCGTTCGCTGGCAGCACTCCTCGGAAGCTCGGTTCCGCCTGCCGAGCTGATCGAAGGCGATTTGTGGGTTGCACCGGTCACGGTGGACTCGCTGGCAACGCTCGATGTCCGCCTCGCGGAAACCGAGAAGCTGATCGCCGAGGCACGGCTCCAGGGGCAGCGCGCCGACGGGCGTCTCGATCCGTCGGTCGGCTTCGGTGTCCGGCAGCTTCGCGATACCGGCGACCGGGCGCTCATCGCCAATGTCTCGGTCCCGCTCCCCGTCTTCGACCGCAACCGCGGCAATATCTCGGCTGCCAAGTCCGATGTCGCCGCCGCGATCGCCCGGCGCGAGAATGCCGTGGTCAATGCCGAGGCGGAAATCGCCAATGCACAGGCCGAACTCGAAGCCGCCGAGGCGCGCCTTGCGGCGCTCGAAGGCAGCGGCATCGAGCAGGCCCGCGAGGGCGTGCGGCTTGCCGAGCTCAGCTACCGCGCCGGCAAGTCGACGCTCGTCGAGCTGATCGACGCGCAGCAGGCCTATGCCGCGACCCAGGCCGAGCTGATCGCAGCCCGGCAGGCCCGCGCCGAAGCCCGAGCGATCCTTTCCCGCCAGGCCGCGGCCGACGGCGACGCGGATCACCAGCCATGATCGCGCCGGTCCCATCAAGCAGCGGGGCCGAACGCCCCGCCATTCACATCAGTCAACAGGGGGGCGCTGCCGGTCGGCGCGCGAACCGCATCAACAGCGGAGACAGAATATGATCACCAAGGACAAGCGCCTTCTCGGCACTGTCGCGGGCGCCATGGCGCTCGCCGCCGTCACGGGCTTCGGCGTCGCGCGCTGTACCGCCGATCCGGCGCCCGCCCCGGCGGCCGAAGGCGGCGAGGAAGCGGCGAGTGAAGCCTTGCCCAGCAGCCTCGTCATCTCGCCCGAGAAGATCCAGGCGGCGGAGATCAGCGTCGAGACGATCAACGCGGGCGGACTCGGCTCCGAAATCATCTCGCAGGCGACCGTCACCGCCGCGCCGAGCGGCGAGGCAATCGTCACGGCACGCGCGGGCGGCGCGGTGACCCGGCTGTTCAAGCGGCTCGGCGATCCGGTTCGCGCCGGCGAGACGATCGCAATCGTCCAGAGCCGCGACGCCGCGCAGATCGCGGCAGAACGGGTCGCGGCCGATGCACGCTCGACGCTCGCGCAGAAGAATCTCCAGCGCGAGAAGACCTTGCTCGACCAGCGCGTGTCGGCGCGCGTGGATTATGAGCGGGCGCAGGCCGAAGCGGCAGCCGCCGCGGCGGAGGCGCAGCGCGCCCGCGCCGCAGCGAATGCAGCGCAGGTAACGCGCGACGGCAGCAGCGTGGTCGTCGCGAGCCCGATCTCGGGGCGCATTACCGCCGAAAGCGCCAGCCTCGGCGCCTTCGTCCAGCCCGAGACCGAATTGTTCCGCGTCGCCGATCCCTCGCAGGTCCAGATCGAGGCTGCCGTCGGTCCCGCCGACGCGCAGCGCCTGAGCTCGGGGGACCGGGCGATCATCGAACTGCCCGACGGCCGGACGATCGACGCGCGCGTGCGCGCCGTGACCCCGGGCCTCTCCGGCGACACGCGGTCGGCGACCGCCGTCCTCGATGTGCCGGGGTCGCTCCAGCCGGGCCTCGCGGTCCGGGTGCGTTTGCTGCCGAGCCGGGGCGGCGAGACGGGCGGTCCCGCCCGGATCGTGATCGCGGACGAGGCGCTGCAGACGCTCGAAGGCCGCGACGTGGTCTTCGTGCGGACGAACAATGGCTTCCGCGCCCAGCAGGTCACCGTCGGCCAGCGCAGCGCCGGCCGGGTCGAGATCCTGTCGGGGCTGAAGCCCGGCCAGATCGTCGCGACCAAGAACGCATTCCTGCTCAAGGCCGAACTCGGCAAGGGCGCGGGCGAGGAGGAATAGACCGTGATCGCAAAACTGATGGCGCTATCCGTCCGGCAACGCTGGGCGGTGCTCTTCCTCTTCCTCGCCATCGCGGGCCTCGGCGTCTGGCAGCTCACCAAGCTTCCGATCGACGCGGTCCCCGATATCACCAACAAACAGGTCCAGATCAACACGATCGACCCGCGTCTGTCGCCGGTCGAAATCGAGAAGCTGGTTACCTATCCGATCGAAATCTCGCTGGCAGGCATTCCGGGGCTCGAGACGACACGCTCGATCTCGCGCAACGGCTTCAGCCAGGTGACGGCGATCTTCACCGACGACACCGATCTCTATTTCGCACGCCAGCAAGTGGGCGAACGCCTGCTCCAGGCGGGCGAAAATCTGCCGGACGGGGTGCAGCCGCAGATCGGGCCGGTGACGACAGGTCTCGGCGAGGTCGTCATGTACACCGTCGGTTACAAGAACCCCGACGGCAAAGGGGCCAAGAAGGTCGCCGGGCAACCCGGCTGGCAGCCCGACGGCAGCTATCTGACCCCCGAAGGCGATATGCTCACCGATGAGATTGCCAAGGCCGGCTATCTGCGCACGGTCCAGGACTGGATCGTGAGCCCGCAATTGAAATCGGTCGGCGGCGTTGCCGGCGTCGACTCGATCGGCGGCTATGCCAAGACCTTCGTCGTCGAGCCCGACCCGACCCGCCTCACCAGCTACGGCATTTCCTACAGCGAACTCGGTGAAGCCCTCGAACGCGCCAATCTCGCAGTCGGCGCCAACTATTACAACCGGGCCGGCGAGGCCTATCTCGTGCGCGTCGATGCACGCGTCCGCTCGGTCGACGAAATCCGCAACGCCGTCGTCGCGACGCGCGGCGGGGTTCCCGTGACTGTGGGTCAGCTCGCCAATGTGAGGATCGGCGGCGACCTTCGCACCGGTGCGGGCAGCATGAACGGCAAGGAGGCGGTGATCGGCACCGTGCTCATGCTGATCGGGCAGAACAGCCGCACCGTGGCAGAGGATGTATCGGCGAAGATCGCGCAGGTGTCGAAGACCCTGCCGCCGGGCGTCGAGGTCAAGGTGGTGCTCGACCGCGCCAAGCTGGTGAACGCTACGGTCGGCACGGTCGAGAAGAACCTCACCGAAGGCGCGCTGCTCGTGGCGGCCGCGCTCTTCTTCCTGCTCGGCAACTGGCGCGCCGCGATCATCGCGGTGC
>VFQN01000214.1_pt1 | contig 120543 bp, 116 predicted proteins | sample 3512371 | NCBI WGS metagenome assembly VFQN01 (sample SAMN10412370, study PRJNA504923) | tailings metagenome | isolation source: Replicate 2 from Balatoc abandoned mine | place: Philippines: Itogon, Benguet | collected 2017-08-28 | reverse complement strand
GAAAACTCAGGCGAGTTGGATGGTCGAGATTTTCTGTCCAAACCTAATAGAAAACTCGGGTGAGTTGGATGGTCGAGATTTTCTGTCTAAATCTAATAGAAAACTCGGGTGAGTTGGATGATTGAGATTTTCTGTCCAAACCTAATAGAAAACTCAGGCGAGTTGGATGGTCGAGATTTTCTGTCCAAACCTAATAGAAAACATAATCATTATAGGCGCGCAAAAAAAAATAATTCAAAGAATTTCATAATTATTTTTGATGAGAATATTTTATTTCAAATTCCCTGGTTTCTTTATCAATGTAAATAAGTTCCCAAAAACTTATTCTATTGTATTTTTCTAACTTTTTCTTTTCTTCCTTAAATTTATTTCCTTTAATTTCTAATAATAGATTTTCATGTTTTTGAATTCTATCAATTTTTAAGATATAAGAATTATCTCTTAATCTAATAATGGTTACCGAATCTTCTAATCTTGCGTGATTAAAATCGAATTTGGTAGTTGATTTAAGTCTTAATATCTCTGAAAATAGCCCCGAAGTTGGTTCTTTCTTGTAAAACCGTAGAAATATTAGGATTATAATTATTAGAATAATTGCAGCTAAACCCATAAAGTTTAATTTTGCTTACACAGCAAATTAAACAAATAAAATAATGGGCGCAAAAAAATTATAATTCAAAGATTGTTCTAAAACCTCTAAATTTTGTTTTTATTAAATATTTTAACCACAAAATAATCTTGTTCTAAATTTTGAGGTGTTAAAATTTTTTGCGATTTGCAAGCTTCTACTTTGTAACTTACTGGTGGGTTTCCAAACCTGTCTTCTGACCTAAAAACACAATCATCTTTCCTGAGTATAATAAATATTGGGGAATTATTTAAATCTTCATTGCTTATTTCTAATCCACAATTAAAAGTAATGGTTTTAGTATGAGAAAAATCGTTTCCGTAATCTGAATAATTTCCAAGGTAAGATCCATAATCTTTCCAGCGTGTAAATCTATATTCTAAATTGCCAATATACTCTAATTTACCATTGATTAGTTTATAAGCGAAAATCGGTAATAAGTTCGGATTATTGGATTCTGAACTTATTGATATTTTTGCTACTATATATTTACTTCCTCTTGTTGCAGCTCTATAAAAATATTGGTCATCATAGCTATCAAATGTAAATGAATTGCTTTGGTTTATACTTCTAATATTATATTTAAGACCACCTAATTTAAAAGTTGATAATTCAGAAAAAGCTTTAAATCCTAAATTTTTTATTCTTTCCTGTTCTTCTAGTTTTGCCTTATAATCTTTCTCTAAATTTGCTAAATACTTCTCAGCTTCTTTTGCTTCAAATCTTCCAGGATATTGAACTAATATTTTTTTAAAATGGTTTCGTGATTCAACAATGCTATCATCATTTCTTAATTTTAAGGCTCTACCAAAAAGCATTTCTGGGGAATTTTTTAAATTATCAATAATTATCTTGTTTTGATTATTCTCAAGTTGAAGTGATTCATATTCTGACCTAGAAATTTCATTTTTACTTTTAAAGAAAATAAAAAGTAAAAGTAAGGCCGAGGTTCCTGCAAAGAAAATTGAAGATTTGTTCATAACTATTTATTTTGAAGCAAATTAATGATTTGATCTTTATCCCGCAAGGAATCTTTAGTTATCTCCATTGTCTCTTTAAACAATTCGTTTTTGTCATTTAAATGCTCCTTTGTGGTCTGAATAAGATCTTCAGCCATTTTTAATAAATCATTTTTGGCATTTATTAATTCATCTTTAGTATTTAAAAGAATTTCAGATTTTTTAATTACCTCTTCTTTTGCTTCTAAAATTTTATGGGTAAAATTTAGCTCGGTTTTAATTTCCCTACAATCATTTGTTAAATTATAAGATTTGTTATTATTTTTTGGTGAATACGTAACTTCTTTATCTTCAACCATATTTAAACTTTTGTTTGAATTTTCTTGCCCCATAACCAACCAATTCAGATCTACATCTGGAAACTCTTCCAAAATTTTATAAAATATATCATAACTGGGATTATTCCTTCCCTTTAAGATATTATACAAAACAACTGCGCTAACTCCAATTCTATTTGCAAAGCTGTTAGCGTTAAGACCTTTATTTTTTATTAAAATTTTAAGTCTCTGATTAATAGCATTTTCCATCCTAAAATTATTATTTTGTTCATTTTTTATTAAACATATGTTTTAAACATAACTTTAATTTTATAGTTTTGTTCAAAGATATTTGAGAACAAATATATAAAAAATGAAAACTAAAATAGTAACTAATACCGCAAGAGAAATTTTACAGGAACGAATGATTTCTGTAAAAAAGTCTTTAAAGGAAAAGGGTGTTAAAAACTATGTAAGCCTTTATCAGATATACTTTCCGGAGTATAACACTCAACAAAAAATGTGGGAAATAAGGACTGCTTGGAACTTACGTTCTGCCAATAAAGAAATTATTGAGGGCTTCGAAGAGATTTTAACAAAACTTAGTAGAAACTAAAACAATTGAAAGTATGTCTGGCGAAAAATTGGTAGTCAAAGAATTAGAACTTAAAGATTTCTGGAAAATTCTGGAAAAACAGGTTCAAATAAGCGTAAGACAGGCTTTATCTAAAGAAGAGTTAAGCGCTTCTAAAAAATGGGTAAATACTGAAGAGGCTTTAAATATTCTTCAATGCTCCTCTTCTAAGCTGCGCAAGCTAAAGGCTAAACATCAAATTGTTTACACTGGTGAAGGTAGAGGCGGTAATTGCCTTTATCTGCTCAGCTCTCTTAATGAATACTTAGAACAACATTCAAATTTAAAATATTACCACCTGAAAGGGTAGGTATTGTTGAACGCCCCGGTTAGGCGGTTGGGGGATTTTGGCCTGCCGGGGTTTAAAAAAATTAAATAAAAAAGCATGAACAACGAACAAACACTTCAGATGTTAAAGGTCCTAGAAAATAATTTCGGAAACCTGAAAGAAAAAATTCAAAAAGAATTAACCGAACATGGAGTTCCGGGAAATATCGATTTTGAATTACCTACCATCTTTTTTAGAAACACTAAAGCTCCTGAAGCTGCTGTTAAAAAGTTTTTAGTTGGAAGCATGGAAAATGCAATGATTCTTTCTAAAAGCTTTCCTAGAGACAAAGAGGCTTGGGATAAAAGAATTTTAATCGTATTTGATTGATAAGCTAATTATGGAAAAGTACTACTTAATCAGCATCGTATTAACTCTAGCTATAGGATTTGTGTCTGGAGTTTTAGCCAGTAGGCCAGTAAATAAAAATCAAAATATTTATAAAGGGAGGTCCAGATGATTGTTCCAGAATATACCCCATATAACAAGTTGGTAAGTATTAATAATGAGTTTAGGATAAAAGTGGCTCATTTAAGAATATTAATCATGCAGTTGAATACTGCTCAGGATCCTATCCTGGTTAAAAATATTCAACAAAAAATTGATCAAGTTGAGCATGAATTAAGGCCGCTCGATTATTCAATTCGAATGGAATGCTTAACTGATGATCAGCTTAAAGAATTACTTAGACCTTTAAATATTTCAGTTTACATAAAAAAGTAATTATGGAGCATCGATTTTTTATGGTTAGAAGCCTAGGAGCTTCTCCTGTTTATATTCAAAAATGCCTTGATGGACAAATTTTAACGGTTCAAAAAGGATCTGATGAAGATTATACTCTTAATAAGCTAAAGGATCTGGATACATATATGAAAACCTTTATAAATCCAGTTGTGATTGAATGCATTAGCGTAGGAGAGTTTTTTGATGCATTCTCTAATGCGGTAAACGAATTAATATCTAAACATTATTTCAATAGATGAAAAAAGACATTCCTTTAAAAATTGAGATAACCAAGTTTCAAAGCGAAATAATGGGATTATCGAATGAACAGTTAGGGGCTTACATGCGACTGCTCTTTTTTGATTTTGAAAAAGAAGGCTTTCCTGCTAATCCTTCAGCTGCCTCTAAAATTTGTGGTTTAAGCGAAAATGAGTTTTCCGAATTATGGCAAATGGTAGGGAAAAACTTCAATATGATCGGAGGTGGTTTATTTTGCCATTTAGAAAATACTCGACAAAAAAATAGAGAGCTTGTAAAGCGCAATATTCTTAAGAAAAATGGCAATAAAGGAGTAATTGCCAGAAAGCAATTAGTACCTGTTGAAAATCTTACTGAAGAGGAAAAAATAACCAAATGGTTAACCAAATGGTCAACCAAATGCACAACCAAATGGTTAACCAAATGGTCAACCATTTGCATAACCAATTGCTTATATATAATATATATATATAATATATATATAGAAAGCGAAGAAAATCCTCTAGAGGCCTTCTCTATCAACGAATCGAATGCAAATGGTTATGCATTTGCTAAAAATGATTTAGGATCTAATTTTAACTTAGAAACATTAGAAAAGTCTTTATATCACTGCATTTTAATGATTTTACCCGACCAGGTAAACGAAGTTAAATCAGAATTTCAGTACAAAGGGGACTTTCATCAAAAAGTTAAAGAATTTGCTTATTGGTATATGAGTAAAGATTCCAATTGGGGATTAAAAACCAATCAAGAAATTATTGACCAGTTAAGAGCTTATATCTCCCGATCATTCAATTTCAACAAAAATTCTTACAAGCCTCAAGATAATCCTGTTCAATTCGTAATTAGTTAATCTCCTATGACCTCTAAAAGAGTACAAAAAACTCCTCAAAATCTTGAAAATGGCAAAGTGCCTCCTAATTCCTTAGAGCTTGAAGAATCGGTGTTAGGCGCTATTCTCATGTTCCCAGATTCTCTTTATGAGGTTGTGGATGTGTTGAAAGTAAATCACTTTTACTATCCAAATCATCAATTGATTTATGAGGTGGTATTGAGCCTATTTAAGCAATCCAAACCAGTAGATACCATTACGGTAACTTTCGAATTAAAAAAGATTGGAAAGCTTGAAACTATTGGAGGTGTAATGTATTTAAGTCAGCTAACCGATCGCATATCAGTTAATAAAAACTTAGAATATTATACCCTTCAGTTGATGGGATTATATGTGAAAAGGTCCTTAGGATTACTCGGTATTAATCTGATCGATACTTCATACAAATCAGAAACCGATGGTTTGGAATTAATTGACAGCGCTGAGAATCAATTATTAGAAATACGAAGCGCAACATCGGTAAAACGTGAAAAAACTATTGAAGTAGTAATGGCTAATACGATTAAAGAAATCGAAAGAGCTGCTACGATTCAAGGAGGTGTAACTGGGGTTCCAAGTGGGTTTAATGAATTAGACAAATACACAGCTGGATTTCAAAAGGGTGATTTAATAATTGTTGCTGGCCGACCAGGTATGGGAAAAACAGCTTTTGGTTTATCGGTTTGCAATGCGGTTGGAGTTAAAGAAAAAAGGCCTATTGCTTATTTCAGCTTAGAAATGTCATCAGAGCAAATCGGACAAAGACTTCTAAGTATTAATTCCCAGATTCCTATATCAGCTATTCGAACCGGATCCATAGATGAGTGGGATAAATTCAATCAGTTTGCTTCATTGATTAGTAACTCCAGTATCTTCATTGATGATACTCCTGGTTTAAATCCTGTAATGCTTAGATCTAGAGCTAAGAGAATGAAACTGAAATACGGTATTGAAATGCTGGTGGTGGATTACTTAGGTCTAATGCGCTCGGTTAAAGAATCAAAGAATAGAAATGAAGAGGTTCAAGAAATATCTTATAACCTCAAGCTAATCGCAAAAGAATTAGAGATTCCTGTTATCGCTTTATCTCAGCTTAGTAGAGATGTTGAGAAAAGAGGTGGAACAAAAAGACCAGTACTATCAGACCTAAGAGATTCAGGAGCAATTGAACAGGATGCAGACCTTATCATGTTCCTTTATCGACCTGAGTATTATCATATCGAAAGCGATGCTAATGGTAATTCAACTAAAGGCAAAGCTGAGGTAATTATCGCAAAACAAAGGAATGGTTCTATTGGATCATTCTGGTGCGACTTTAAAGGCGATACTGTAACCTATGCGCCAAAAGAAACTTTTGGACAATTAGCCCCTGCTAAAACTCCATACAACATAGACGAACCATATCTACATAAAGGCCCTTCACCATTTTAAACCTTAAGATTATGCCTAATAAACCTAAAGCAAAAGCAAGACCTTGGATTAATTCAAGCAAGGTTCAATCATCCAAGGGTTGGAGTGGAAATGGATTTTATTCTTCAACTGCTTGGAGAAAATTAAGGAAGAAACATCTGATGTTAAACCCTTTATGCTGTATGTGTCAAGAGCTTAACCTATTAACCTTAGCTGCTGTAGTGGATCATATCCTTCCCATTAGCAAAGGCGGTGGAGCCTTGGATATGAATAACCTTCAGTCTTTATGTGCAAAGCATCATAATCAGAAATCTGGACGTGAAGGAAGGTCTAAAGGGGGTATGGGGTAGAAATCCCTACAGATTTTTACCTCCAAACCGTTGGGGTAACTTCATTTACACCAAGCCAATGTTTAGGGAGGGGGGTATAAACCAATTCAATATTTGAGCAATATGAAAGTAGTAAAAAACCAATTAAAAGAGCTTCGAGGAACTCAAAAAAAGGATAGAATAACTCATCCTGAAAATGGTGAATTTTTAGATTCACTTCCCTCCCCTGTTCATGATCATTACAATGAGGATCAAATAAAATATTACCAAATGATGGGCAATTTTTTGATTGAAACTAAAAAATTAAAAAAGCAGGATTTACCCAATGTTGAAGCTTGGGCGATTTACTACGATCAGTTTATTCAGGCAACCAAACATATCAATTTAAAAGGTTATGAAGGTGGACTGGTTCAAAAATTTAAAGGTGGAGCTACCAACGTTTCAGGTCATGTAACTATACAAGAAAAAGCATTTTCTAAAATGCTCCAAATCTCTAGAATTTTTGGGTTATCGCTTCGTGATCGTGCGGATTTAGAATCGGTTTATAATTCTGAAGGTGGACAAATGGATTTATTCCAAGAGTTTTTAAATAAGAAAAATGCCTAAGAAAAAATTACATATAGCTGAGAAATATATGGATGCCGTTTTATCGGATAAGATAAAATCCTGTGAGCTTATAAAATTAGCAGCTCAGAGGCATTTATCTGATTTAGAAAATGCAAAAGATTTAGGTTTAAAATTTAATCCCAAAGCAGCTCAGCATGTAATTGAATTCTTTGATTTTTTAAAACATTCTAAAGGCGAATGGGCAGGAAAAAAATTTGAGTTGGAAGCTTTTCAGCAATTTAAATTATATATCCTTTTTGGCTGGTATAAAGCCGATGGAACTAGAAGATTTAAGACTGCTTACAACGAAATTCCTAGAAAAAATGGCAAAACAACTGAAGCGGCTGGAGTTGCATTGTATCTTTTAACTGGTGATGGCGAATATGGAGCTGAAGTTTATGCAGCTGCAACCAAAAAAGACCAGGCAAGAATAGCCTTTTCAGAGGCAAAAAACATGACTAATCGCTCTGAATTCCTAAGAAAATACCTAAAAACCAGTACAAATAATATCAGTTTTCAAGGAACTTTAAGTAAAATGGAGCCTTTAGCCTCTGATTCAAATACTCTAGATGGTTTAAACGTTCACGGAGCTATTATTGATGAGCTTCATGCTCATAAAACTTCAGAGGTGGTTGATTTATTAGATACTGCTACTGGAGCTAGGTTAAATCCATTAATTTATGAAATTACTACTGCTGGGTTCAATAAAATGTCCGTTTGCTTCAAGCATAGGGATTACTCAGAAAAAGTTTTAAGAGGAATTTTTAAAGATGAGAGCTGGGCATCATTCATATTTACAATTGACCAAAAAGATGATTGGAAAGATGAAGAAAGCTGGTACAAAGCTAACCCGAATTTAGGTGGTTCAAAAAAACTCACTTACATGCGCCAGCAATTTGAGAAGGCGGTTAATATGCCTAGTTTCGAAAATACTTTTAAGAGGTTAGACCTGAATATTTGGACCTCTCAAGAAACCAAATGGCTTTCTGATGAGAGCTGGACCGATTGTAACCGAAAGATTTCTTTAGGCGATTTAGAGAATGTAACCTGTTATGGAGGCTTAGACTTAGCAAGTACTTCAGATATTACTTCCTTATGCATAACATTCATTATTGATCCAGCAACTATTGCTTCATTCTGGTGGAATTTTGTTCCAAAAGAAACGGCTGAGCAAAGGCATTTTAAAGATAAAGTAGGTTATTTAGATTGGGCAAGATCTGGAGATATTATTTTAACGCCTGGTGATGTTACCGATTACGATTTTATCGAAGCTAAAATTATTGAATTAAAGGATCGATTTAAAAAATTAAAATCAATTGGTTATGACCGTTGGAATGCCTCCCATATTGTAAATAATTTAATTAAAGCTGGAGTTTCTATGGATCCATTTGGACAAGGATTTAAATCCATGTCTGAACCTACAAAAACTTTAGAAAAAATTATCAAATCAAAAAAGCTAATTCATAACAATAACCCCGTTGCCCGATGGGCCTTATCGAACGTGGTAATTGTTAAAGATCCTGCTGAAAATATCAAAATCGACAAATCAAAATCCACTGAAAAAGTAGATCCAATAATTGCCCAGGTAATTAGTATCGGGGAATGGCTTACTGAAGGTGGAAATACAAATCCTAATCCTTACGAAGAAAGGGGAATAAGAGAATTATGAGAGAACATTCAAAAAAAACTTTAGCCTTATTAACCCTGAAGGGTTATGATGAAAAATTTTTCGAGCTTTTACCATTTTGTGAAACTCATAAAAAGGCCTGGGAAAAATTAGAAGATATCTATTATCAAAGCTTTGGTAAAAATCGCTATACCAGCTATGAATCATTTAAAGCGGCAAGGTCCAAAAGGATCAGAAGGAATCGAAAAAACGCATAATTAATTTATAAAATGTCAAATAAAATAGAACAAATTTTAAGCATTGTTGATATCAAGGATATCAGAGAGGCTAGTAGCAATTACAGGAGGTTATTTGATGAAGAATCTATTCTAGAATTATCTCAATCCATTAAACAACATGGGGTTATTTCACCCCTATTAGTGAGGCCAATTAAGGAAAAAAAGAAAACCTTTTACGAAGTTATTGCAGGATCTAGGAGATATAAAGCAGCTAAAATGGCTAATATCGATGAATTGCCTGTAATAATAAGAGAAATGGGTGATGAAGAGGCTTTTGAATTGCAAATTTCTGAAAACTTACAGAGAAAAGACGTACATCCATTGGATGAAGCTTACGCTATTGTGAAATTTTATGAAAAAGGCTACACCACTGAAGAGGTGGCTAAAAGATTAGCAAAACCAGCAAGTTACATTACGCAAAGATCTAAATTATCCAATTTGCATTTTAAACTTCAGCCATTATTCTATGAAGGAAAAGTGAGTTATACTCAGGCTTTTGATATGGCGAGATTAGAGATGGAAATTCAAGATAATTATGTAGAAAAATATTTCTTGAAAGCAGATGAATCTCGATTAAAAGATATTGACGTAAAGGAATTAATAAAAAATCAAACCCGATACATGGCTTTAGCTAAATGGGACCTTTCAAAAGAAGGAATTGGAGATAAGCCGGCTTGTAAAAGTTGTCCAAAAAATACCGAATGTAACTTATTATTATTCCCTGAATACGTTGATCAGCCTAAATGTCTGGATTCAAAATGTTATGATGAAAAAGAAAAAGCTTATTTAATGGTTTTAATTGAAGAAGCAGTTAAAAAAGAAGCGTATTTTTATATGAATTATACCTGGCAAGATTCAAATAATTATCAAAAATTATCTGAATCAATGGGCCTTAAAAAATTATCTGGAAATGGATACGTTATTGAACCTCCAGATGCTCCTAAATCAAAGCTGACTTATGAAGAATTTGTTAAAGAAAACAAAAGAAGTTTAGAGAATTTAGATGATCATGAAATTGGAATTCAATATGAAGGTTATTTAGATAAGTGGAAAGATGAAAGCGATGATTATGAAAAGGAATTAAAAGAATTTAAAAAATCAAATAAAAAAGGTCCTTGGGTTTTAATGCTTGATGGTAAATATAAATTTACCTTGCTTCCTGTTGAATTACATGATATAGATTCCAATAGTAACGGTGAAAAAAAAGATGATGAGGATTCTGAAGAAATAAATAATGAATTATCTGAAGAGGAATTAAAAAATAAAATAGATAAATTAAAAAGAATTGAACAAGAAAAATTTCATAAGCAATTTGTTAATGACATTAAAAATGTTTTGTTAAGTTCTGAAGCGTTTAGCGGTCAAAAGCCTAAAGCTTTAACAGAAACAGAATTAATTTATTTTGTTTATAATCTATACGATCAATGCGGATCGTGGAATGATTTTGATGAAATTATTAAACCATATTTAAATGTAGATTTGGATGAACTGGCTAGTGATGAAATCGCAAAATTATTAATTAATAAATTACAAGAAACCTCTGGTTTAGCTATTAAATTATTAAGAGCTTTTAATTTAGAACTAATTAATAATAAAGATGATTTATTCAACTGGCTTCAAACTCTCTATCCTAAATCAGCCGAAAAACTCAGTGAGGATTTAGAAACAAAGATCCAGCTAATGGAAAATGGTATTGAAGAAAAATTTAATCAATTAAGTAAATAAAATTAAGAGCCTCCGGCTTAATTGTCGGAGGTTTTATTAATTAAACTAATCTGCAAAACACTTTTTTAGTTCGAAATATTCAAAGCACATAAACTTAATATATAATGAAATTATCAGAACTCATTAAATGGGCAGTTGCTAACTGCGAAGAAACAAACCCTTCTAAGATTAGAGAACATCTAATTGTTGAACTTGGTGTTGAAGTAAGCATTTCTGAGATCAAGAATATTCAAAAAACTTTAGAAGAAGAATTTGAGAGAGAACAATCATAACGGTTTCGCAGCTTGGCGAGGTGCGGGACTTTTACCCACAAAGCCACAAACGAAGTACAAATTTTAAATAAACACGAATATGTCAAACGAAACAACAAACCCCGCATCTTGCCAAACTGCTGTTAGCGGTTCGGGCTACATCAACAATCCTATGACCGTTGATGAGATTGCAAATAATGCAAATATTCAAATGGGAAATATTGAATATTATTTATCTATCAAAGACTATCAAAGTGCTTTAATTAAGGCTCACTGTCTTGTTTCCGAATTACAAGATATAATGGCTTTACAAATTGGTTCGGAAATTTTTAAATCAAAGTAATATGAAACAGCAATTAATAGACAATTTAAAAGCATTGTCAAGTAACAGAAAAGTATGTCCGTATTTGTCAATGAGGGTTGATATACCCGGGAAAGTAATACTCAACATGGGTAGATACATTAATCAAGATGAGTTAAATGATTTGCTTGAAGAATTTGGCAATCATGCAGGGCTGTCTTATAGAATTTCAGTTGATGCGTCAAACAGTTTAACGATTGAAATATTTGTCAAAAGTGGGAAGGTCGTTACAGCCTGACCGCTAACTAGCTGATATGGATGATAAAATAAATTTAGTTTAATTAAATCATGAACAACCTAGAAAAATTAGCAGACTGGATAAAAACTGAACGAAATTCATTAATTAAATTATCCAATGAAATAAACTCTTTAGTTTTTAGTCATAACCTAAGTATGAGTGAAAGTCCTAAATTTTACATCGAATACAGAACAGGTATGGCTGGAAACCTTATTGAACTATTAATTTATGATCCGAATAGCTTCAATCAGATTGATAAAAGGGAAATATGGTGTCTAAATAGAATTTTTGAAAGGCATATTGAAATGTTTTCAACTGAAGAACATATAAAAGAAAACGTTAAAAAAGCTAAAGAAGAATTGAGAGATATGAAGGAATTAGCTAAGAAGTACATTAATCTTAATTGCTCTTAATTTTTTATTTTAGAATATGGTAATTAAAAATATACATGAACATGCAATCTGGTTTCAATCTTATATTAATAATTCTTATGGTGAGAATGATTTGCAATGCAAAGCTCAAATTATGTTTAAAATAAAAAAACAATATTTAATTATCTATTTACAATCTCAGTTAATCTTAAATATATTTCTTTATTTTTCACAACTATTACATAAATATTTTCTTTTGCTCGTGTTATTATTTGATGTAACATGTTATCAATTCTATAATATGGGTCAAAGTTTATTCCAGTTAAAGTCAAGTTTCCATCTGCATTATAAGTAAAGTTTTCATTTACTACAAAAACAACTTTTTCAAATTCTTGACCTATAATTTCATGAACTTTATCTGTACCTGGATAATTATAAAAATTAAAAGGTAATTTCCTTTTTTCTGGAGTTAATGCAATATATCTATAGCCAGATTTAATTAAATCCAAAATCATTGAAAACACATATTTTTGGTCATCTAAATAACAATATTTTATTTTTAAACTTTCAAGATTATTAAATTTATTTTTATTAAAGAAAGACTCGCAAAATTTAATTATATTATCATTTGATCTAATTTTTTTGCTTAAAGTATAATTATTATTCTTTGAATTAACAGCTATTATTTCTTCTGATTTTGTCTGAATTTCATAATCTTTAAGTTTCTGTTTTGGATCTAAAGAAAATATTAATGATATTTTATAATTTCTTGCTAATTGAATTAAAGAAATTAATTGATTTTCCCTAATCCTTTGAGATTCGTCAAAAATTATTATATTAACCCCGTGGTTAATTTTATTATTAATCATTTGATAATCTTTGATTGGTAATATATCAAAATTATTACTTTTTAAAATATGATGTCCATTATTCAAAATCCCAACATGAATTATTAATACCTTAAATTTTTTCTCTTGTAATTCCTTTGCTAAATCAAAAACCAGTAAACTTTTTCCAGTGCCAGCTTCACCCTCAATTGAAATGATTTTTGAATTATTTGATTCAAGCAATAATTTAATTATTTCATTTTTTATTTGAAATTGATGGTCAGTTAAAAAATACTGTTTATTTAAAAATTGTTCTGTATTATTAAAGGGTGAAATTAGAAAAGTTTTAGAATCAAAGTAATGGTCTATACTTTCATCAGGAGAAGAATAACTGTCTAATACATCGTAAACTTCTTTTACATTACATTCTATTAGTTGATCTTGAAAGAGTTTAAAAATTTTATTATTTTCTAAACAATATGTAAAAAAATATTTATCTTTATCAATATGAGATAAATAATAAATGTTTTTATTTAATTGATTTACTATTTTATCTAAATTAAAATCAGATTTTAATTCAATATTTATTAGATATTTATTTGTAATTTTTAACAAATCAAATTGTTTACCAATTCTCGGTATTTTATAATCAATAAAAAAACTATCGAAATAATAACTATTTAGGCTCATTTCTTTATTAAAGAGTTTCATAAAACCTATTAAAGAATTAATTTCATGATCTTTAAGTTCAATTTTATTTATTGAATTTATTTCCTTAATAAAATCAATTCCAAATCTTTCATATAATTGGCAATAACTAAATATATTTTGAGTTTTGTTTGCTTTCATAAGTATAATATTTTATCATTATAAATTTTATTTAAATAAAAGGGGTGGAAATTCCAAAATTATTTTACAAGGATACTGAAGCATTCCTAATTCATTATAAATGTAAATTTTAAACTCGTCTTCCTTTAAAATATCACCGAAATCATTGGCTCCATGAGTCGTACAAATCAATTCAAAAAAACAACTTATCCAATTTTTGGGATAAATTTTTTTAAAATTTCGAGAAAAGTTAATATACTTTTTGCCTGGTAAGTCAACAATAAAACAATCATCTTTAATTTCTTTATGTTTAAAGCTTTTAGTTTCTATAGCAATCCTAAAATCTGAATTAATTATTTTATCACTAAAATTGTTAATATCAATTTTTAAACTAATTAATAAAGAATCTAAATCTAATAATCCTCTATTATGATTATATTCAACATTAATTTTTAATTTTTTAAATTGATTTATTTCAATACCTCTGCAAAAAAGATGGAGTTTTGAAAATTCTGGAATATTTGCAGAGTTTTCATTATTCATAATCCAGTTTAAAATTGTTTTTATTTCTTTTTTTAAACTAGAGGCTGATTTATACTCAATATGTTTGTGATGTTTTAAATCAAATGGAATGTCTTTAATATCATTTGTTATAAAAATTATTTTTTTTCCTAAAGCTTCTGCATATCCGGCCTCAAAAAATACATTAGGGTTTTTTTCGGACATATCAGCTATTATTAAATCCGCTTTGGAAATTTGATTAAAAATTCTTTGTAAAATGTTACCTTGAAAAATTTGTTCGTCTACCCTTTCACAATAAAAACCTTCCTCATTACAAGGTTCTTTTATTCCAAATTCATAAATATCTTTAAATTTATCATCAAAGGGCATTATTACGAAAGCAAAAGGTTTAGTAGTCATATTTTTCCTGCAATATAAAAAAGGTAACCAAGTTTACCAACATCGATTTACGATACCTGCAACTTCGTAATATCGAAACCAAGACAAACATATTTCATAGAATAGGTAATGCCATAACGGCTTTTAGATCGGCTGATGGTTTGGTTAGTACCCTAAAAGATCCTAAAGATTGGTTAATTCAAGCCTTGGGAGTAACCACAGCTTCCAGTATTGCAGTAAATGAAGAAAATTCTAGAAAATTAGCAGCTGTTTTTTCCTGTGTAAAGGTTTTAAGCGAAACTTTAGCCTCTTTACCAATTCATTTATATATCCAAAATGGCAATATGAAAGAGGTGGATAGTAAAAATTCACTTCATAATTTAATTTCATCTGAGCCTTCTAGCCTTTATACTTCCTATACTTGGAGATTAACCTCTATGAATCACCTCACTACCTGGGGTAATTCTTTTTCAATCATTCATAGAAATGATTTCACTGGTGAAGCTGAATGGTTGGAGATCATTCATCCGGATAAAGTTAAGGTTTATAAATACCAAAATGAATTGTTTTATGCTGTAAATGGCTATAAAGATTTTATTCCAGCGGCTAACATGCTTCATTTTCTCGGCTTTTCAGATAATGGAATTATAGGTAAATCACCGATTAGAATAGCTGCTGAAACTATTGGAAATGGCTTAGATTCTCAATCTTTCATTGGTAAATTCTTTAAAAACGGTACTCATATAAATGGGTTTTTAGAAATCCAAAATGAATTATCTGATGCTGCTTACCAGAGATTAAAAGAATCTTGGAAAGAGCGAAAAGCGGGAATGGAAAATACTGGTACAACTCCAATTTTAGAGGGTGGAACTACTTACAAAACTGTAACCATGCCTTTAAAAGACGCTCAGTTTATTGAAGGTAGAAAGTTTAACCGGTCTGAAATCTGTGGAATTTTTAGAGTACCGCCTCACATGATTCAAGACCTTGAAAGGTCCACTAATAATAATATCGAGCATCAATCTATTGAATTCGTTATGCATACCATGAATCCTTATTTCGTGGCATTTGAACAGGAGTTAAACAGAAAATTAATTCTGGGAAAAAGGAAGGGTAGAAATTATTTCAAATTCAATGTAAATGGTCTTTTAAGAGGTGATGCAAAATCTAGATCTCAATTCTATAAAGATTTATTTGGAATTGGCGCTATTCAGCCAGATGAAATAAGATCACTCGAAGATATGAATGCTACTGAAAATGGAAACAAAACCTATGTCCCTCTAAATATGGTTCCATCTGATCAAATCATGAATGTTATAGGTAAAAATAATACTGACAATAATGGATAAGCCAATTATAAATGAAAAAGAGTTTCGCTACTTTCAAAGTGATATTGAAGTAGCTGAAAAAAGAGACGATTCTGGGAACGTAGTTTCTAGAACTGTTTCAGGGTATGCTGCTAAGTATAATAAAGAATCTCAGCCTTTAGGCGGTTATTACCGCTTTATTGAAAAAATTTCTCCTGGGGCTTTTGATGATCGATTAAATGATGATATCAGAGCTTTATTTAATCATGATGCTTCTTTAATTCTAGCTCGTTCAAAAAACGGAACCGGAACTTTAAAACTAAGTTTAGATGAAACTGGCCTTCGCTATGAATTTGAAGCGCCAAATACCACTGCTGGCAATGATTTAATTGAAAATATTCGCTTAGGTAATGTATCTGAAAGCTCTTTTTCATTTGAGGTAGAAGATGATCGCTGGGATGTAGATGATATGGGCCGTGATGTTAGGACCATTAAAAAATTTAGAAAGCTCTATGATGTAGCTCCTGTTACCTACCCTGCTTATTTAGATACTGAAGTATCGGTAAGAAAATACAATGACCACAAAAACAATCGAGACATCAAACCTGATGGTCCATCAACTGAAATAAAATCAAAACTTTTAAAATTAAAATAAAATGAAAAAAAACAGCATCCAACTCAAGCAAGAGCGTGCAGATTTAGTGGCCAAAGCTCAGGCCATTGTTGATAAAGCAACAAATGAAAAAAGAGCTGAAACTCCTGAAGAAAAAACTCAGTTTGATGAGTTTTACAATCAAATCAGGGATTTAGACCAGGAAATTTCTGATGTAGAAAAAAGAGAAGATCTGGCTAGAAAAGCAGCCGGATCTGGAAGAGGAACTGAAATTTCTGACAAAGAAAAAAGAGAAATCAGCCAATATAATTTAATGGCTGTGGTTCGCTCTAAATTAGAGAATAAACCTCTTGAGGGTTTAGAAGCAGAAATGCACCAAGAAGCCGTTGAAATTAATAAAAGAAACGGCACTGGTACTGAGGGTGTAGGAATTCCAGGACTTGTTTTTTCTGAATTATCTAAACGTTATGCAAGCCCTGCTGAGCGTAGAACTTTAGGTATTGGTACTGCTCCAGACGGTGGAGTTATGGTTCAAACCGATGTAAACGGAAGTATTATCGAAGCTTTAAGAGCAAGGATAGTATTAGTGCAAATGGGGGCCAATGTTTTAGGCGGATTAGTTGGAAATGTTTCTGTACCTAGAACTGATGGAGTTACTGTAGGTTGGAAAGCTGATACCGCTGATTCTGATGAAACAACTCCAGTAATGAGTTCGATGGATTTATCTCCAAAGAGAATTGCTGGTTATACTGATGTTTCTAAAACTTTAATTCGCCAAACTAGTGAAGGAGTAAACAGAATGTTGTTTAATGATTTCGCTAATGCCATCGCAGTTGCATTTGATGCTGTAGGTATTAAAGGTGGTGGTGCTAATGAACCTGTAGGTATTATTGGAAATGCCAATGTTTCTGTTCATCCTTTAGGAACTGATGGAGCTCAATTAACCTGGGATGATATTTTAGAGTTGGAAAAATTGGTTGCTACCTTTAATGCTGATTTTGGATCATTGCATTATTTAACTAATGCGAAGGTTCGTAAATTCTTAAAAGAAACTGAAAAGGTTTCAGGTTATCCAGTGTTTTTGTGGCCTGAAAAATCCAATGAATTAAATGGATATCCAGCAATGGTTACTAATAATGTTCCTTCAAATTTAACTAAAGGAACTGGAAGCAATTTAAGCGCCATGATTTATGGTAACTTTAATGATGTGGTATTAGCTGACTGGGGAGCTATTGATTTATTAGTAGATCCTTATACTCAAGCTGGAAAAAATTCAGTGAGAATTCATGCAAATATGTTAGGTGATGTTGGAATTAGACAACCTAAATCTTTTGCTGTAATTAAAGATATCATAGCCTCCTAAACTATGATTTGTTCATGTGCCGGTTTATTAAAATAAGCCGGGTTTTTTAGTTAATGTAAATATTTATAATCGTGAAAAAAGTTAGAATAAAATTTACGGATAATCCCACAGGGATGTTTAACCTCGGCTTCAACAAAGGCGATGTTGTAGAAATCGATTCAAAACAAGCTGAAGAAATTATTGAGGCTGGTTTTGCTACTAAAACTGATGAAAAATTAACCGAGTACAAAGAGCGTAAAAAAACCAACCGATCTCCTGTATTTGACCAAATCAAGTCAGAAATTATCGAAGAAATTAAGCGAGAAAATAAAGCTGAAATTATCGAAGAAATTAAAAAAGAAATTTCTGAAGAATTAAGAAAGGAATTCAAGAAAGAAATTGAAGCCTTAACAAAACAAATTAATAAAGATCCAGAAGAATCTAAAGATAAAAAGACTAAAGAATCTGGAAAAGAAAACAAAGGTGAGCAAACTCAAATCGTTTAAAAAGTGAATCTATTAAGCTATAAAATCATTACACCTCCAGCAGCTTTGCCTGTTAGTTTAGCTGAAGCAAAAAATCATTTAAAAATTGACCATAATGATGAGGATACTTATGTAGAATCATTAATAGAAGCAGCTACCAAATGGGCTGAAGAATATACCTGGCGTTTTTTAATTGATACTGAAGCTCAGTTATTCATTAACAATTTTGAAAATAAAATTTATGTTGGAAAAGGCTGTAATGATATATCTGAAATCGCTTATTTAGATAATAATGATGCTTACCAAGTTATTCCAAGTACGAACTATTATCTGGATTTAAATTGTCAACCAGCTATTATTCAATTTAAAGATTCTTACAGCTTTCCAGTTACTTCAGAAAAGCTGAATTTAATTAGAATAAGTTTAACCGCTGGTTTTGGACCTGCTGCTTCTGATGTGCCTTCACCAATTAAAAGCGCAATTCTTTTAATGGTCGGTCATTTATATGAAAATAGACAGGATGAAATCTCAGGTACTGTGGTATCAAAATTTTCTATTAACTCTAAATTTTTACTTAATCCATATCGAATCAATACTTTCTAATGATTAAAGGAACTAACATAGGTGCGATGGATAGAAGAATAACCATCAAAAACTTTACTAAATCTAAAAATGCATTTGGTGAAGATGTTCGTGTTTATGCTCCTTTTAAAACGGTTTGGTGCAAGGTTAAAGAGATGGCTGGTGATAAACCTTATGATGCGGATAAATTAAACACTGTAATAAAAAAGGAATTTACCATTAGGTTTTTAGCCGGTTTTGATACCACTTCTAAAATAGAATATCAGAATTTACAATATGATATTTTATCCATTGACACTCCTGATCGAGATCGCACTATGATAATTAAAGCGGAATACAAACAAAGTTATGAGTAAAGTTGGCGAAGCTATTTATGCATTATTATCAGCAGATCCTGGCGTTTCAAATCTGGCTGAAACTCGAATTTTTCCAAACCGTTCTTTAGATAAAATAACCAATCCTGCAATAATGTATCAAGTTCTAGGGAATGATCCTTCAGATACTAAAGATGGGGTTTCTAACTTAGACCAAGTTATGGTTCAAATTACCATTGTGGCTAAAGATTATAGCACGGTTACACAACTTTCAGAACTGGTTCGATTAAAACTAGATCGTTTTAAAGGCCTTGCGGGAAATGTAAATATTCAGAGTGTCCAATTTTTAAATTCAATGGATCAGTTCGACGAAGAAGGCAGATTACCCATTGAAATCAGTGATTACAAATTCAGAGTAATTCGATAAAAAATGAAAGTAAGACTTTTAAAAGATTATGTGGTTAAAGCGGATTTTACTATTCCTGCAAAGACCATAATTGATGTTAGTGATAAAAAAGCAAAATCGCTAATTGAAGCGGGGTATGCTAGTAAGGACATTAAACCTGAAGCTCCCAAAATTTCAGACGAAACTAAATAATTTAAAATAAAATGGCAGCAAGTGCAGAACCAATTAACGCAACCGAAATCATTATAGAAATTTCAGAAGATAATGGAGTTTCTTATGATAAAATCGGAAAAGCTAATTCAGCATCTCTTTCCAGCTCTATGGATGTTAGAGATATCACCACAAAAGATTCGGCGGGTTGGCGAGAATTAGGATCGGGTTTAAGATCCTGGTCTCTTTCAGGTGATGGATTAGTAACTTATTCTACAGTAGCCGATGTGGCTAAACCGAATGATCTTTATGATTTAATTACCAATAGAACTAAAGTTAAGGTTCGTTTTGGTAATGCCAATGCTGGTGATTACCGCTATCATGGAGATGCTTATTTAACTTCTTATGAGCAAGAAGCCGGAACTGAAGATAATACAACCTTTAGTTTCCAATTTGAAGGTACTGGAATTTTAACTCAAGAGGTTATAGTTTAATAAAATCAATAACGAATTATAAAAGAGGCCTCTATAATGAGGCCTTTTTTCAATTAAAACAAAATTAAAATCATGAAACAAAACATAAAAATAGGTGGTCAAGAAATCACTGTTAAATTTTCATTTTTTGCCTTGCGGGAATTTTTCCGTTTAACTGGATTAGATTTCGAAAGATTATCTGAAATACAAAAAAATGCTTTAGAATTTATTGAGCCTTTAATTATTGCTGGAATTTGCGGAGCTGAATTAAAGCCAGCTGATGATGAAATGAAGCAAACGGCTTTAAAATGTATGGATGAAATGAATGCAAATGATTTAGAAGTCATTTTGGGATCATTTACTTATGCAGTTAGTCAAAATGACCCAAAGAATCAACCCAAGGGAAGAAGAGTAGTGAGAAAATAGATTTTGATTATTTAGAAATTATTGCCCTTGGTCATTTGAATATGGCTTATGATGAGTTTTATGATTTAATCCCTCGATCTTTTTTTAATAAACTCAAGGGAGATTATGAGCGAATTCAAAATCAGATCAGAGAAACCTGGGAGCAAACTAGATGGTCTACTGCTTTACTTATTAATATTCAATTGCCAAAAGGAAAACAGGTTAAAGCGACTGATTTAATCCGCTTCCCTTGGGATAAAAAAACAAAAAAAGTGCAAAAATTCTCTTCAAAAAATGACGTTTTAGAAAGCATTAAAAAAGCATGGCCAGATCGAGCGCAAACATTAAAATAGAGGGTTTAGATAAGTTATTTAAAGAGTTAAAAAATCTTCCAGATAAACTCAAAAGAAAAGAGTTATTAAAGATTTTACGAACTTCAGCTAGACCTACTTTAAATACGGCAAAAGCTAATTTAAAAAGAATCATGTCCCAAACCAAAGGGCGGTATCCAGCATGGTATAAAACTTCTGGAAACCTAGTAAAATCTCTAGGCTTAATTACTGGGAAAAATATGGAGAACCCGACAATACTAGTAGGGGCTAGAGTTAAAGGAGGTAATAAAGGTTTTCATGCTCACTTTTTAGAATTAGGCACGGTAAAAAGAAAGAAAAAAGGTAAAGGATTTAAAAGAAAAAAAGAAACTTATACGGGATCAAATTTAGGTTATGTAAAACCTCAACCCTTTTTAAGGCCTGCTTATGACGCTCATAAACAAATGGCTGCCAAAGAATTAGAACAATCAATAGCTAAGTATTTACAAAAACAAATTAATAGAAAATTCAAATGAGTGTATCTAGTATTAACGTCGTATTTAGAGTAAATCTAAAAGAGTTTAGCACCCAAATGCAAAATGTTTCAAGGGAGTTTGAAAAGGTTGGTAAAAAAATGCAAGAATTTGGAAAAAATTTAAGCATGTCATTAACTCCAGCTCTTGGAATTATTGGCGGTGGTGCGCTTAAAATGGCTGCTGACATGGAGCAGGCTCAGATATCTTTTGAAACCATGTTAAAAGATGCTGACAAGGCCAAAAGTTTAATTCAAGAAATGAAAGACTTTGCTGCAAGCACCCCATTTGAATTCCCTGAAATTCAGAATGCGGGTAAATCACTTTTAGCGTTTCAAATATCTTCAGAAAAAATTGTTCCCACACTTAAGTCAATTGGCGATATTGCTGCTGGATTAAATATTCCAATGGGTGAACTTGCTGAAATTTATGGTAAGGCTAGGATTGCAGGAAGGTTATATGCTGAAGATATTAATCAATTAACTGGGCGTGGAATTCCAATTATTGGTGAGCTTGCTAAACAATTTAAGGTAAGTGAAGGTGAGGTTAAAAAACTAGTGGAACAGGGTAAGGTAGGGTTTCCCCAATTAGAAAAAGCATTCAATGATTTAACTTCAAGTGGTGGAATGTTTGAAGGTATGATGGAAAAACAAAGTAAATCTGCTGCTGGTTTAGCCTCTACTTTAAAAGATGCTGTTGGCCAGGGATTAGCTGAGATAGGAAACCGAATGATGGAAGTTTTTAGAGTAAAAGAAGTTTTAGCTGCTTTGATTGGAGTGGTTGAAAAAATGGTCCAATGGTTTAAAGAATTGAATCCTTTAACTCAAAGATTGGTTTTAATAGTTGGGGCTTTAGCAGCTGCTCTGGGACCTGTTTTAGTGGCCATTGGTTATTTATCATCAACGGTAATTCCATTATTGGTAAAACAAATCACCGCTGCATTTTCTTTTATGGCGGCCCATCCATTTGGAGCTTTAGCTATTGCAGCGGCTGGATTGGCCGTTGCTTTAACTCCATTATTAATGCAAATGACGGAGTTAGAAAAAAAGCAAAAAATTATTACTGATGTAAACAAAGAAGCAGCTAAATCAATAGTAGAAGAAAAATTAAAGGTTGAGAGTCTTTTTAAAAGTTTAACTGATCAAAATGTATCTTATAAAGATAAAATAAAAAATCTCAACGAATTAAAGGTGATTTCTCCTAAATACTTTGGTGATTTAACTTTAGAAAAAGCAGGTACAGATGAGGCTAAAAAATCAGTTGAAGAATATTCTGTTGCATTAATTAACAATGCAAAAATTAAAGCCTCTCAAGAAAAAATGGTTGAGCTTCAGAAAAAAATAGTTGACTTGGAAATGAGTAATGGTAAGGAACAGGTTAAATGGTATGACTATGTTGAGGCTGGCTTTAAAGGAATGTTTAGAAATAAATATGAGGTTGCAGAAGAAATGGGGGCAAAAATAAACGAGAGGATAAAGAGTGAAATAGCAGGCCTTAATGAACAAATAAAGGTTTTATCTGATTATACCGCTGAACTACAAAAAAATACTGGAGCAAAAGATGATAATAATAATACGCCATTAGGAGGTCCTAAAGGAATTAACCCAAAAGAAATGAGTATTGAATCAAAGGGTATGAAGCCGATGACGGTACCTGTTATGATGAAACCTAAACTGGATGTTGATGAAGCTGAAGTAAAACATCAAGTAGAAAAAATGGGTCAAATATTTAAACTCGAATCTGGTGCAGTATTAAAAACGATATCAATAGATTTTACTGAGACAATTTCAACTTTTATGGATGGTTTGGTTGGTGCTTTAGTAGGAAACAGCTCAATGTCTGATTTATTAGGTTCTATGTTAGGTACACTAGCCGGTTTAATGCAAAATATAGGTAAGCAATTAATTGCCACAGGTGCAGCTGTTACAGTGGCTTTGGCTAATCTATTTACACCAGGGGTTGCAGTTGCTGCTGGTGCATTTTTAGTGGGTGCAGGAGCATTATTAAAATCACAGATATCTAATATTGTTGGGGATACTCAAAAAGGAGGCTCAGGATCTATTCCTGCATTTGCAGATGGTGGTTTAATATTCGGTCCAACTTTAGGTTTAATGGGAGAATACTCAAATGCCAGGTCTAACCCTGAAGTAATTGCACCATTGGATAAACTAAAAGCAATGATTGCTGACCAGGGAACTCAAAACATAAATGTGATTGGAAAAATATCCGGGAACGATTTAAGACTGGTTATGGAAAGAGCCGATAGAGATTATAAAAGGGTGAGATAGTATTGTTCAACCAAAAAAAACGAAAAAAATTAATTAAATTAAATTATTGTATTGATAATAAGCTAAATAAAATAAAAAATTAAGCATCTGGAAAGCGTGTATACTCACAAGGTATCGAGGGTTCGAATCCCTCTCTTTCCGCAAGAAAACAGCCCAAACCTTTGCCAAAGGCAATATTTTTTTTCATTTAAGCGAGTCTGAGCGATTACTTTCAAATTAAATTTTTTTTACATTTTTCATTTAGCTCAAGCGAGTTTTAAATGAAAAAAAATAACGCGATAGCGTAAGGTTTGGGCGTCGAGTGGATTGACGCCTCCCCCTCTTGGGATCATGTTAATAATCCCTCTCTTTCCGCAATCAAACAGCCCAAACCTTTGCCGAAGGCAATATTTTTTTTCATTTAAGCGAGTCTGAGCGATTACTTTCAACTTAATTTTTTTTACATTTTTCATTTAGCTCAAGCGAGTTTTAAATGAAAAAAAATAACGCGATAGCGTAAGGTTTGGGCGTCGAGTGGATTGACGCCTCCCCCTCTTGGGATCATGTTAATAATCCCTCTCTTTCCGCAATCAAACAGCCCAAACCTTTGCCGAAGGCAATATTTTTTTTCATTTAAGCGAGTCTGAGCGATTACTTTCAACTTAATTTTTTTTACATTTTTCATTTAGCTCAAGCGAGTTTTAAATGAAAAAAAATAACGCGATAGCGTAAGGTTTGGGCGTCGAGTGGATTGACGCCTCATTCTTTAGGGATAATTATTCAATATTTTAACTAATAATCATAATATCAATTAAATTTGTTCTATAATGAGTTATCAAGAATAAGATATTATTAATCAAAAAATTAGTTCAATATTATTATTGAAAGATTAATTCAAATTCTAACAAAAGATGGAAAAAAATCTAAGTGATTACTTAAAAAATTTAAATGAAAATAATCAGAAATCCTATCAGGAAATCAAGGATTTATTACTCAATTTAAATGAAGATATACTTGAAACATTTAGTTATGGTATGCCCACTTTTAAGTATAAAAACAAAGTAGTTATTCATATCGGTTTTTTCAAAAATCATATTGGAATATTTGGACTACCAAAAATTGAAAACGCTGAAATTATTGATTGTAAACAAGGAAAAGGTTCTTTGCAAATTCCAGCAATCAATGCTCAAATAATAAAAATTCTAAAAAAAATATGTAGAGAAAAAATAAAAGCTATTAATAAAAATTAGATCCTTTATTATAATAATATTTAAACCTCATGCCATCTAAACATCGATCATAATCATCTGAATACTTATCGCTCAATAAACTCTGAATAATTTCAAGAATCTTTTTATTAAATATTCTAATAGAATTATTCCATAAAATAACATTCTCATTTAATCTCTTTAAATCATGATTAAATTGATTTAACCAATCAGAGCCGCATTCATTACAACTAAAATATTTAAATATTAATTCATGATTATCAGAAAATTCAAAATCCATTAACAATGAATTAGTAAGTTTTATTGAAAATAAATTAATACTGCCTTTAAAAGGTATAGATATAATAAATTTAACTTTATTGTTTTTAGTACGTAAATTATTTAATGATTTTTCAATTAAGCCTATTTCTAGTGGTTGACTAATTGAAGTATTTGTTTCAAATATTTGAATGCTTTCAAATAAATAATTTTTCAGAAATTCATTTAATATGATATTAATATCATCCTTATTATTTAATAATTTAAGTCGCTCTAAAAAGCGCTCTTCAATCATTTGGCAATATCCTTCAAACGATTGATCAAAAGGAATCACTCTCATTTTTTTTATTATAAAATTAACTTTTATGGAGTCGACAAAAAATGATTTTAATCATGCCTAATTATTTAATAAATTAAGAATTTTCTTGTAATAAATTATTAATGTTAAAACATTAATCGAAAAGAGTGTCATCTTATTGTCATTATATATTAAAAGCAATATTTTTATTGCGGGTTAGACTTTTACAGTCCAACTATAAGTAAAACCTCAAAGCATGGAGTATTTTCAAATACTTCAGAAGAAAGCCCCGTGAGGGGCCTTCTTTCTTTAAATCTTTTCCTATTTTTACTAAATAATAAATACTTTTGAGTATAATTTTAGATTATGCTTAAAAAAACCTACTTATTTTTAATGATTGGATTATTTTCCCAATCATTAAGTGCGCAAAAAGTAATACCCAATCAAGCTTCGGTATTATATTCAGGATATTATTTTCTAAATGATAATTTAAGTAGAATTGATAGAAGGCCAATTCCTTTAACTTTTAATTATTCCCATACCTTTAAAAATAAGATTGGATTAAATACATTAATCTCTAATGCTAGTTTAAACCAAGATCAATTAGGAACATATGGTGAAAATAAATTATCTGATTATAATGTAACTACAGTTAACATGAATGGGTATTATCAGTTTAAGATAAATAAAGAATTAAATTTTGAAGCTGGAGCAGGTATTGCTTACAGGAACGGAAGCGAAATAAGAATGAATTTCGATTATAGAAATAGTGCTAATTTAAATGTTTTTTACACCAATAATTTAAATTCAATGGGTGCTTCTATTTATGGATTGGCGGTTTACTCCTTGTATCAAAATGTGGGGTTAACAGTCAGAGCTTCATTTAACCAATTTTTCTCTAAAGCGAATTTAGATAAGCAAAAGATAACCAACTCCATTTTTATGGGGAATTTTGGATTTAATTATAGTTTTTAATATAACAAAAAACCCGGCTATGAGCCGGGTTTTTTTATTAAACAAACAAGGTTTTGGTTATTAGTCTCTTATAAGGGTAACCGAACCATTATAAGTCTTTTCTTCGGTTTCTGCTCTAAATTTATATTTGATTTTCACAAAATAAACACCTGCAGGGCAATCAGGACCAGTGTTGTTGATTTTACCATTCCAAGGCTTACTTGGATCAGTTTCTTTGAATACAACACTACCGTAACGATTTACTATAGATATTTCATACTCAACCTGTCCTCTAATTTCAACTCGGAATACGTCATTTTTATTATCAACAGTACCTGGGGTAAATACGTTGTAAACTTTAATTTCTCTGATGAAATTATTATCAATTAATTGACAAATACTATCTGTACAGCCTTCGTCATTTTCAGCGTATAAACAAACTAATTTAGGTCCTAGATTATTTGCATAATCATAAGCAGCATTAGGGCACTCTCCTTGGCCATCAGGACAAATTGCTTCGCCACCATCACCAAAGGTCCATCTATAACGATTTGCATTTCTAGAGGTATTGGTAAATCTGAACGCTGGAACATTTGAGGAATCAATAGTGAAGTTAGCCTGAATATCCCTCACCTCTATAGTTCTAAATGCTGTTTGAGAACAAGCCGGGAAAGGTGGAGTTGGCGTATAAGTCGGTTTATGGAAAATGGTATAGAAACCTGCATTTTGATACGCATGTGTTACGGTATCATTAGAAGCTCTATCACCAGTAATTGTTGTACCATCACCTAAAACCCATTCTGTTTGATCATAAATGGTATCAGATAAGTTAATTAATTCTATTAATTCATTAACACATACAACAGTATCACTTATACTAAAGTCGGCTTCCCGAATTGGTAGAACTGTGATAATTATCTTTTTCTGACCCGCATTGATATTAGGGAATGTATCTGTACATGGAGTTCCACCAAACTGAGTTGAGTCTCTTTGATATAAATAAACTTCATAAGTTCCAGGTGTATTGTATACATGTGAAATTGATGGTTCAGTTGTGGTAACTACAGGAGCAGAACCATCACCGAAATTCCATGTAAAGGTAGCTCCTTGTCTTGGATCTATTGAATTATTTCTTAAGGTAATACCATGTGATACGCAACCAACAGTGTCAGTTAAAACTTCAAATCTTGGTCTTGGACCACTAATAGAAATGGTTCTAATTAATGAATCTTCACAACCTAAAGCCGTTGTAACTTTAAACTTGACTTGATACTCACCAAATCCTAAATAAATGTGGTCTGGATTAGGTAATATAGATATTGAAGCATTACCAGGTAAACTATCTCCAAAATTCCAATCAAAACCACCTATTGTTGGGAATGAATCACATGTAGTACCTAAAACTGGAACACAAGGATCTTGAATAACAGATTGATTGGTAAATCTAACTAATGGATTACAGTTATTTGGATCATAAACAACTGAGAAGTCAGCGGTTACTCCAGTAACTCTAATTAGGGTTGAAGCTGTATCCCAGCATCCAGAAGAATCTCTTAATGCCACTCTTACATTGTATTGACCAGGTCTTGGGAAAGCTCTGGTTGGATTTTTAGGTACTGAAGATACCCATCCGAAACCATCATCAAAATTCCATAATTTTCTTTCATAACCACCCGGTAATGGAGGAGTTGAACGAGTACTTCCATCAGGATATTGTCTGGTTGGAGGAGTACCATCATACCACCACTCATAAGGATCTAATTCAGGGCCAAATGGAGGTGGGTTTAGGAACCAATAATAGAATGAATCAGTAAAGGTCACATCTTGACCACGACAAACTACTTGAGTTGAAGGGGTTATTGATTTATAGAAGCCAGCTACTACAGGAACACCTCTTGTATCAAAACACTCAGAGGATAATACCACTGTATCACCTGGGACTGGATATCTTTGTCTAACTACTATAGTGTGAGTAATAGGGTATCTGCCAGCCTGTTCAAAACGGTGTTGTCTTTCTTGGTCAACGGCAGTATCAGCAACCGCTATAAATAATGGTAATCCAGAGTTTGCATCAGTAATTCTTGTTACCAACGAATCAATCACTGTTACAGGATTGTTCGAATTATAATCAAAACGGTATCTAATTCTGTAATTAATATAATTTCCAGTCCTAGGATCAAATACAAATTTATAGTTAGAATCTACGTCAAAGGTATTATCACCCCAGCTCCAAACTTCAGTTAATAAGGAGTCAACAACTGGATTATTTACTCTAACATCCACGTCTAATGGCTTACAACCTTTATTTGGCGTAGCTGTGAAACTTGGATCATAGAATAAGTAGCGGTAAGCAGAATCATACCAATGGTCGTCGATACATGGCTGACCGGTTTTTGGGTCTTTTCCACTTTGAATTCTAACCCCTACAGTTACCCAACCTTTACGGTCTGTAATTTCACCTGGAGAATATTGTTTAATAACAGTTCCAGCATTTGGAGGCAAACCTAAAGTGGCCATCATCCAAGGTGTGCCGGGCTTACTACCTACTAATGTTTGGCCTTGAGAAACCCAATTATTTGCTCCACCTAAAGAGTCAAAGTTAATAAAATAGGCTTGGCGATCACAAGAAGGTTGAGTTCCTGATAAATCCATCTCAATACCATAGATACGAGGGTTACCATAACAAGGAGCGATTCTAAAACGAACACCTGACGCATCTGGAGCCATTAATGCTAATGGAACACTAGCCTCAGAAATACAATTTAATGGTGCAGGCGCGACTACATCTTGTAATCTTAATCTAACGGTATAACATCTTTCAAAACCTGGTGTGTACCAATGTTTAGGTAATGAATCATTACTATATCTACAGTTGATCCATTTTCCATTGGCATCATAAGTGTTTTGATTTAATTTAGAATTAGTAGTACAATTAGGTGCTTGGGCATCATCAAAATCCCAGACCCTTGTAGTATGATCATTTGTTCTTGTGACATATGCCATTAAATCGCCGTCTAAAGGAGTATTACTCCAAAAAGGAATTCCAGGAGCAACAGTCCAAGGCCAACGATCAGTAGGTAAATCAAAGGTTCCGCTAAAGCCCATATTATCCGTAACATTACCTGCAGGATATGGCACTGGCAATCTACCTACTTTTGATGGATGTCTTTTTAATGGATAATCTATTCTTAAAGTATCATTAAATGGCTCACTATCATTATCCCAATATTGAGAAACGTTAGTAAAATAAACAGTATCCTTAATTTGACACTGATATCTCATTGTATCTGCAATTACTGATGTATTCGGAACTCTGGTCCAAGGATTGGTATTTTGGTTGATCCATACGGGCTGAAGTGCTTTACTTTCTATTGAAGCAACAGGTCCTTTAACATGAACACGAACAACAGTATCGAATACACAAATTTGATTAGTAGCAGGAACGTATACTTGTAAAGAAACGTCGTATGGTCCTAAACCAGTAAAGTCGTGAGTTACTACCCAACTTTTATCATCAACGTTTAAATTCATTGATGGTGGATCTCCAAATTCCCATAACCACTGAACATTCTTACCAGGGTAAGTCACTGGAGGGTGAGAAAATTGGAATTGTTGGGTTACTATACACTGGGTATCACCAGAAAGATTTTTTACATCCAATACTAAATCGATATTTGCTACCTGCTTGGTAACTTCGTCTGGACAGTTGTTTTTATCTAAAACTTGTAATCGAACATTAAAAGTCCCATCAGCCTGATAACGATAACTAGGGCTCCAGCCATTAATTAATTCTTTACCTGTTGGATCACCATAGGTCCAAGTAAATGAGTTATAATCGGCTTGAGTTTGACCACTTTTTTGACCAGTAATATTGGTAAAGATATAGTCAGAACTATCACAATTAGGTGCACCTACTACTATGAAATCAGCATCTGGATCTGGGTGTACATTTACACTTGGAGCCGATTGAACGACCCTACAACCTGCTTGGTCAATAATATCAATACTTGGAGAATATGAACCACCAATAGGATTGATATAAGTATATGGCCCTAAGGTTCCACTAGTTCCTGATCCGCTTAAATTTCCACCATCACCAGTTAAAAAACTAATTGATTGAAGTGGGGCGCCAGGTGTAATATTATACCCCCATGAAAAACTCTGGGTTAAATAACATTGCGGTGAATTTGGACTAGTAAAACTAACTGTTGGGGGTGGCGTAACAGTTAAACTATTAGAAAACTGTTGGCCATTAATGGTCACCGTAACATTGTAAGTTCCCGGAGCCAAGGATTGGCTAGTGGAGGGACTATTTGATGTTTGTCCATTTCCGAAATCCCACAAAATCGTTGCTCCTGAACAACCCGATCCGCTAAGCGAAAAATTAACCGGGTTGGAAGAACAAGCTGGGGAGCTTGGCCATGTAGGTGTACACTGCGCCGAGGCAGTATTTGCACCCAATGCCCAAACCAAAATCCCTAATGCTAGGTTTCCGATTTTTTTAAGTAAAGGTGGTCTTATCATAATTGATTTTAATTTACTATATTATTACTCTAACTTACAAAACTAAACTTTTCACTCTTTTTTCCTAAATATTTCGAAATCTCTATTTGATTTTTTATCGATTTCGAATGATTGTAAACATTCCTTTTTTAATTGAATTTGGATAACCCTTTAATTTATACTGGAATATGAACTGATAATTGCCTGCAGGGCAAGAATTACCGTTATAAACATTTACACCATTAAACCTATTATTTTTATCATAACTCTCAAAAACTATTTGTCCGCTTAAATCAGTTATCACTAAATGATAAAACTCTTCATTTTCTATTAAGATGTTAAAATCATCATTGAGGTTGTCAACCAAATCTGGGGTAATTACATTCGGGATTTTCGGCTCATTATATTTAGGCAAATTACTCAAGTCAAGATTTTGATTTAATTCCAACTTACAATTGTTTATACTCCAAGCGGTAAATTTCACATTCCTTATTCCTCTGCTTACAAATGAATATTGGTGGATAGGTTCAACTTCTTGTGCTTTATTGCCATCTCCAAAATCCCATTCTAATTTTGAGTATGAATTAATGTTTGGGGTAAATTGATATCTTCCTAAATCGAGTTCAATAATTTCTATACGCGCTTGAATATTATCTACTTTAATCGATTTATAAGCCAATACCTGCCCGTTTTCATTGCATAAAAAGATTTTGCTACTACCCAATAATTTATCGAAAGATATTTGGAAATCACCATCCCCATTTCCTTTTAATAATTCTTGAGAATTGGATTTCAGAATCCAAGGTTTTGAAGATTTTACCTGTACCCCTAAATTTTGTCCTGGACAAATAAGAGTATTTAAACATATTAACTCTGTTCTATTATCTAAACTTTTTTCAGCAGGACCTTCATTTTTTTCTGGATTAATAGGCTGTTTATCTGCAGCTTTTGGCTCTGATGGTTTTGGATTAGGAGATTTAGATACATTCTTATCACCTTTGGACAAAGTTGAAGTTTTATTACCTTTATCAGATTGATCTCCTAAATTAGAACTTACTTCCGCAGAATTAGAGATTTGATTGATTTCTTCCTGACTTACTTCTTGATTCTCATCCTGCAAAGCAGATAAAGAAGAATCTACTATCTCTTTGTTAATATTAATTTGATTATCCTCATTTGAATCAACTAGAGTATAAACTAGAGTGCCAGCAGCAATACTTGCCCCTAAAACAACTATAGCAACTTTTAATTTTAATCCCGCAAGGGTTTTTAAAACACCATTACTAATGCTGGAGCTAAGTCCAGGATCAGAAGGAATTTGTGGTGTTTGTTGAATTCCATTCTCAATACCTTGCCAAACCGAATCTGGGGCATTTACCTCAAAATTCTCGAAGGCATCTTTAAGATATTGATCATATTTATTTATGTCCTTTTCCACTATTTTTCTATGTTATGGCCTTTTAAAGACTCTTGGAGAATCTTACGGGCTCTGGATAGTTGAGACTTTGATGTATTTTCGCTGATTCCCAACATTTCAGCTATTTCATGATGTTGATAACCCTCAATTATAAATAGGTTAAAAACCATTCGGTACCCAGGGGCTAATTGTTGAATTTTACTGAGGATATAGTTCATATCATACTTTGTGAAATCAACTCCCTCAGATAAATCTTCCCTAAAATCCTCTATATCTTCAAATCGATATTTGCTTTCGGTTTTTCTAAAGGTTTCTAGGGCTGTATTTACAATAATCCGCCTAATCCAACCCTCAAATGAACCCATACCCTTAAAACCAGATAATGAAGAAAATACCTTAATAAATCCATCTTGCAGTATATCTGCTGCATGATCGTGGTTATTACTGTATCTTAAACAAACTGCAAACATCTTTTTGGAGTACTTTATATATAACTCTTTTTGATACTTTGGATCTCCCCTAAGACAACCTTTCCATATTTCTTCTTCAGAAGCTGTCATTCCTTTGTCTTTTGGGCAAATTTGTTATTAGATGTTTATATATCAAAGCAGGTTGCATGGTTTTTTAAAAAATAAATACAAAGAATTTTTGCGATAAAATCTTAATTAATTTGAAAAAAAATTGAAAAAAAAAATAGTATTATTGAATCGGAATATATAATAAAATGAATCCAAAAATTTCTTTACTAATTTCAACTAAAACTCTAGTAATTCTTATTCATATTGCAATAATCACAATATATTAAAATCCTTTTACATCAAAAAATTTAATAATTCTTATGAAAAAACTTTTTAGCATTCTCTTACTAAGTTTAATAAGTTATGGCAGTTTTGCTGCAACAGAGAAAAATCAGTTTGATAAAACCAAAGATAGCTTAGTAACTAAAAATCACCTCTATATTAATTACTTCAGCGGCGATATAGGATATGAATATTTCCTCAATTCTAGAAACTCTTTATTGATTGAAGGTAGTTTGGGTTACATATTTTCAATGAATGGTGTGGTACATCCAAAAGATCGATATGCTTTAGGTTTTGTGCCTTCAATTTTATTAGAGTACAGGCATTATTTCTTTAAGAAAAAGAGGTTTTTTGCTAATGTAATAAGTGGTTTTGGTAGTAATAAAATATCTTTCTCAAATCCGAAACACGATGGTTCACATCCTGATTATCCTCAAATTCCTTTAATGGTTTTAGGAATTGGTTATCAAAAAGGGTTCTGGAATCGTGGTTATTTTAGAATTTCAGGTGGTTCAGGACTACTTTATAAAGGTTTTGAAAGAAATATTGGGATGGGTTTTAATTTAAATGTGGATTTAGGGATACGTTTCTAAAATTGGTATTTACATGAAAATAAAAATTTTAACTCTCTTTATTTTATTTGTTTTAAATGTACTGAATAAAGGATTTTGCCAAAATCCTTCAAAATATTTTATAAGCCCTGGTTTAAATTTCAATTTCTCCCTAAAAAATCACAATCATCAAAATGTTTATACGAGGTTTGGTTATGGAATTAATTTTATAGGAATTTCTGATAAATGGGGAATCAAAAATAAATTGGGTTTTTTAGAGTTGGGTTTTATTCAAAAGAAATTTGATTTTAGCTATGATTTGAGCAAAAATAATAACCTATATAGCTCATTCCAATTTCATAATGAGGCCCATTTTACAAATCTCATTTTAACGAATACTTTTTATCTTAAATATGGTTTATTTTTAAATATCAATAAAAAAATAAACTTTGCAGGTGGATTTGGTATTGATTATCTAATAAATGGCTATGGCAGTATATTTATAGATTCAACATTAGATTATAATTCAAATATTGGAAAATTGAGTATAAATGAAAATATATCCCCAATCCGAACACAACTTAATGGCTTAATTTTCGCCAAATTATTATTTAATCCTACTCAAAGGTCGGGTTTAGCTGTAGGAATAGACTATGCTCTTTTTAGACTTAAACCAGTATATTTAAGCACTGAGATAAATCATGGACCTTATAATTACCAAAGCAATTATAGTTTTAGTCCCCGATTATTAACAATTAGTTTTTCATATTTATTCTATATTCCAAAAAAATAGTGAAAGATAATTCGAGATAACAAAATATTAAAAAGCATAAAAAAACCCTCAGACCAATAAAATCTGAGGGTTTTTTAATTAGATTAAACAATTTTATACCGCACTTACTTGGTATTTAGCCATTAATCGGGTTTGAAAAAATTCAGCATAATATGAAATGCTTTCAATAGCTTGAACAACATGATCTACAGAGAAATCATTTGAAGTAAATCTATATTTAACACATAACATATTTTCTTCTTTTTTAATCATAAATGAACCGTAAAATAATTGAAGATTTAATTCCAGTAGATCCTGGTAAAATTCTTCAGTATTAAATGTAGGTAAATTACAGATAGGTGCAATAACTTGAAAAACAGGAACATTTTTTTCTTCCCAATAATAATTCCAAGTTTCTTCATCGCCGGTCATCCAGAAATCTAGAAATATTTCTATTTCACCTCTAAAAATAGACCATTGACCCTCATCTGCATTTCTTGCATTTTCTGGTTCAACACCAATGGCTAATAATGCATTTTCAATTGTTTGAATATACTTTTCCATTATGCTTTAGAATAGGATCTTTTTCTTTCTCCTCTTTCGTTGTTAAAACGATCTCCGCCTCCTCTTCTTTCTCCACCACGGCTGCTACCTGAGCGACGATTAGAATCACCTCCTCTACCTCTGTCTCTATCTCTTCTGTCATCTCTTCTATCATCTCTTCTTCCACTTCCGCCGCTGCTTCTGCGTTCTCCACCTCTAGGTTTAGCATCAGAGGCCATTTCGATTTTTAATTTTCTACCATGGAAATCAGCTCCATTTAAGGTATCAAATAATTCATCAACCCCGTCTGTGTTAACTTCAAAGAATGAATAAGAATCGCGAATATTAATTTTACCAACTTTAATTTGAGTTAATTTATGTTGGTTTAATAATCTTAATAATCCTGTTTTATCTAAACCATCTTTTTCACCTATCGACATAAATAATCTAGAGAAATCTCCACTAGTTCTTTCTTCGCGGTCAGATGATTTTCCATCACTATTTAAATCAGCAGCATTTTTATAATAATTTAAGAAACGATTAAACTCAATAGAAGCAAATTTTTTGATAATTTCTTCTCGGCTTAAGTCGGCCAATTCATTATAAATTGATGGTAGATATTCTTCTAATTCATGATCATTTACTTGAACTTCATGAACTTGATGGATTAAAGCAAACAATTGTTTTTCACAAACCTCTTTACCTGAAGGTATATTACCCTTAGTAAACTTAGTTTTGGTTTTATTTTCTAATTGTTTGATTTTGAAAAGTTCTTTGCTGTGTACAATTGACATACAAATCCCTTTTTTACCAGCTCTTGCAGTTCTTCCTGAACGGTGAGTATAAACCTCTAATTCATCAGGTAAAGAGTAATTAATAACGTGAGTAATATTATCCACGTCAATTCCTCTTGCTGCAACGTCAGTAGCAACCAAAATTTGTAATGATTTATTTCTAAATCTTTCCATTACACGGTCTCTTTGAGCTTGACTTAAATCACCATGTAAAGCGTCTGCATTGTAGCCATCCTTCATTAAATGGTCAGAGATTTCTTGACAATCTAATTTAGTTTTAGCAAATACAATAGAATAGATTTCCGGATTAAAATCCAATAATCTTTTTAGGGATTGATATTTATCTTTAGCCCTAGCTAAATAATAAACATGTTCAATATTTTCGTTGGTAGTGTTTTTAGTACCCACAGTAACCTCAAAAGGATTACTCATATAATTTTTAGCAATAAACCTTACCTCTTGAGGCATGGTTGCTGAAAATAACCAGGTATTTTTCGTTTCAGGGGTTTGTTCAAGAATAGTATTTAAATCTTCTTTGAAACCCATGTTAAGCATTTCATCTGCTTCATCTAAAATCACAATATGGACGTGGTTTAGTCTCACTGCTCCTCTTTCTAAAAGGTCAATTAACCTTCCTGGAGTTGCTACTATAACCTGAGCACCCTTTTTTATTTCTCTAATTTGTGTTTCAATACTGGAGCCCCCATAAACAGGCACCACTTTTAGAGCAGGGATGTAAGCCATGAAATTGTCTAAATCTTTAGCGATTTGTAAGCACAATTCACGGGTAGGACAAATTACTAAACCTTGTACCACTCTTTCGTTAGAGTCGAGGTTTTGTAACATTGGTAAACCAAAAGCGGCAGTCTTACCGGTTCCCGTTTGGGCCAGTCCGATAAAATCACCGGTATTTTGAATTAAATACGGGATTGCTTTACCCTGGATTGCCGTTGGCTGGGTAAAGCCGAGGTCTTCAACAGCTTTCACCAGCTCGTTGCTAAGACCTAATTCTGAAAATAGACTCATTTATGTTTTTTGAATGCCGTAATAGTTTTATTTTTAGTTAAGCTTACGGCAAAAGTATTCGCAAAGATAGTTTAATAGATTGGTATTAAAAAATCAATTATTTTAATATTATTTTTTATCCTCTTTAAAATCAATAGATATAGAGTTTACACAATACCTCAAACCCGTAATGGTAGGGCCATCATCAAATACATGACCTAAATGCCCACCGCATGAAGCACATACAATCTCCGTCCTAATCATTCCTAATGTATTATCGGCAATCACTTTAATTTTACCTGGAATTTGATCATCAAAACTAGGCCATCCGCAGCCCGAATCAAATTTTTGATCTGAAGTAAATAAGGCCTCCCCACATCCAGCGCAGGTATATACTCCTTCTGCTTTGTGTAGGTTATACTTCCCCGTAAATGGTCGCTCTGTGCCTTTTTGCCTCAAAATGTAATACTGCTCTTCACTTAATTCCTTTTTCCACTCCTCTTCTGATTTCACAATTTTTAGAGGCGTCTCAAGAGGGGCTTGATTTTTTATTTTTCTGCTTTGTTGATCTCTCATAAGTTTATAATGATATTCCTAAACTTAAATCATATCCTAAGTTAAAATATTTTGGATTTTCTAAAGTACGGGTTATCGAAGTTTGATTCCATAATCCATATACTCCAGTCCTTAAATATAATCTCTCATTTAAAGGTATGCTTATATTGGATCCCAAAATGAAATTAAATGTAGGAACCCTATAAAACTTATACAATTCTCTACCCTTAATAGTTTGCTCAAAATTTTGAAGCTCTGGATAATTTTCTGCATCATATCGTATCCTGTCCTTAATAATGAAACCATAAGAAACTCCTCCTTCAACAGAAAACTTTATTTTAGATTTGGATTTAAATGAATATTCTAAACCTAGAGGAACCTCAACAAAATCTAGATTTCTTAATTGATAATAACGATCTATCCCTTGCGGGGATGAAAATAAAAACTCTCGTTTAAAGTTTTTCTTAGAATACTGAAAACCAAATACTAAAGAAAAATTACTCTTACCTAAAGGTGCTCTAGTATCTAAAAAAATATCATACCCGATTCTTGGAATTACTCTAGCCTGATCAAAGGGTCTATGAAAATCAGTTAATTGTTGCCTAGCCCCCAATTCTATTTTCCATAAATTTTGTGCCTGAATAGTTCCAAATATTAAAAAAAGCATAAAACTTAATAAAAATCTTCTCCCCATATCTTAACAAATTTATCCTTTTAAATCAGCTTATTCATCAAAAAACATTCCTAATCTAATTAAATTAGATAAACTTTTTTTCATAATTCAACGTCATAACACTAATTTGCATTACCGATTAAGACCCATGAGAAAAACTTTTACTTTTTTATTGTTAATTTTTGTTCTTTTTTTCAATTATTTAAATGCCCAATCGTTTAACCCCTTTCAAGGGTTGAAACCTGCATCAGATAATGAAATAGAATATTGTGAGCAGGTTGAATTTTTTGATTATTCACCCAAGGTATTTCAAGAAATTATGGAAATGCCTTCTCAAGCTCTGCAAATTAGTGCAGTTATTCAAGGTTTAAAACTCAATTTAATTTTAAAACCCAATAATTTTATTAATCCAGCTTATTTTTTAAGTACTGATAAACAAGCCCTTGTATTAAGTAATACAAAATCTCGCTTTTTTACAGGTACTGCAGAAAACTACCCCAACTCTATGGTAGTTTTAAACTTCTTTGAGGATGAACTTTCTGGAATAATCTCCCTCGGGAATGGAAATATTGTAATAGGAAAATTGGGAAACGACCCTACATCGCGCAAGCATGTAATTTATAATGATATTAATTTGAAGGCGAATAATCCATTTGAATGCCATTTGGAAGAGTTGCCACAAAACTTAGAAAAAATGGCTCAGGATATTTTGGTTGAGCCTGCACAAAAAACAGATCATTGTAAAAAAATTGCTCATTATTTTGAGTGTGATTACCACATGTACCAAACTCGCGGCTCCAGTGTTAGTAGCTGCGAAAATTTTGTTTTGGGAATGTTTAATGTAATCAGCACTCTTCTGGAAAGAGAAGGGGTTTACACAGAAGTTTCTCAAATTAAAGTATGGACTTCTCAAGATCCTTACCCATCAAATGGTTCAGCACAAGCCTTGTACTCTTTTGGAAATTATTTAAAAAATAATTATACCGGAAATATAGCTACTCTATTATCAACCAAACCATTGGGCTTAGGCGGTATTGCTTGGTTAGATGTTTTATGCACGCCTAATTCTGGTGGTTCTTTTGGTCGTTATTCTTATGTAAATATTAATAATAGTTACAATCAATTACCTACCTATTCTTGGACCATCAATGCCACAACGCATGAGTTAGGACATAATTATGGATCACCTCATACTCATAACTGCAATTGGAATTTACCCAATGGAAAAAGAGGAGCTATTGATTCATGTTATAATTCTGAGGGCGGTTGCGTGAGTGTATCACCAAGAGCTACACAATCTGGAACTATTATGAGTTATTGCCATCTTACCTCTAGAGGGGTAGATTTAAACAAAGGTTTTGGAAGATTGCCAGGTACTTTAATTTTAAATAAATTTAATGCTGCACCTTGTGTTAGCGGTAAATTTCCTGCAAATTTTTTAGTTAATACCAATAGCCCAGTATGCGAAGGAGCAGAATTAAGTTTAGCTACTAATAGCAATGATACCGTAGTTTTATGGACTGGTCCCAACGGTTTTTCATCTAACCAACAAAATGCATTTAGACCTGAGATGAAAATGAGCGATTCTGGTTTTTATGATCTTCTAATTCAAACAGAAGGTTGTGAAAGAAGAGCCCGATTTGAAGTTAAGGTAAACCCAAGACCTGAAAAAAGTAAACTTTCTAAATTTGGTTTAGATATTACTTCTGATAAAACTGATAGCAGTTTTTACCATACTTGGTACTTTAATGGACAAGAAACTAATTTTACAGGAGCCACCATTAAACCCGATAAATTAGGCTTTTACTCAGAAAAATTAACAAACAAATTCGGGTGTTTTAATTACTCAGATACCCTTGAGTTTTTAGATGAGAATATTTATCCTAATCAAAGTCCAAGTTTAGAAATTCTTTATCCAAACCCAAGTTCAAGCACTTTAAATTTAAGACTAAGTGTTTATAGATCTGGTAATTATAAAATCAAAATTTTTAATTCCATAGGGCAATTAATGCATGATACGGAATACAATATAAGTCCAGCAATGTTAGGAATTATTAATTTCTCATATGATATCAGCGATTTATCAGAAGGCAACTATTTCTTTGTTTTTGAAGGTAGCGAGAGGTTTTTCACCAAAAAATTCATTAAAATACAATAAAATAATCGTTTAAAAGAAAAGGGAAGGCATTTGAATAATACCTTCCCTTTTTTGTTTTTATTTTTTCCCTTGCGGGATAAAAACTAAATTCAAATTATATAGCCTGATGATTAAAAGGTTGAATAACCATTTCACTAACCACTCCTGAAACAGGCTGCTGGCATAAAAACCAAATGGCTCGTCCCGCTTCTTCTGCTTGAATCATTTTATCTCTTTGAACTCTTAAATCAATATTATCCCAAAAGGCTGAATCGATACCACCAAAAAATACATTAGTAATTCTTATATCTGTTCTTTTAAGTTCTTCTCTAACTGATTTTAACATTCCATTTAAGCCATATTTAGATGCAGAATAAGCTGCAGCTCCAGCCATTGGGGTTTTTCCTAATACTCCAGGAATATTAATAATTAGCCCCTTTTTTGTTTCTTTCATGGCAGGTAAAAATGCTTTTAATAAATGAAAAGGACCAATAAGGTTGGCATTTAAACTAGTTAAAAAATCGGCAGAACTTAAACTCTCAATAGGTTTAATAATACCTATACCAGCAGCATTAATTAGAATGTCGATGGCTTGAATTTTTTCGTGAATTTTACTCGCCATTTCATTGACAGAATGTTCATCCTCAAGTGCTAAAACAAAAAGTTGATCAGAAGGAATATTTAATTCAGAGGCAATTTCATTTAATTTATTCTCATTTCTTCCGCAAAGAAACAAATTAGCCCCACTCTGTTTTAATAATTTAGCAGCATAATAACCTACAGCGCCTGTGGCTCCGCAAACGAGCACATTTTTACCACTTATTTTTTCCATTTCTAATTAACAATAATTAAAATAAATAAGTTTTAAGGTTTTAATGCCGCCTTATAAACTTCTAAAACTCGGTTTCTTGCAAACTTATGATCTACAATTGGTTTTATATAAGTGCTTTTATTGTAATTTGGAATCCACCTTTTGATATATTCCTCTTTAGGATCAAATTTTTCGGTTTGTAATTCTGGATTAAAAACCCTGAAATAAGGTGCCGCGTCAACTCCACAACCTGCTGCCCATTGCCAACCACCATTATTTGAAGCTAATTCAAAATCTAATAATTTTTCTGCAAAATATTTCTCGCCCCAACGCCAATCAATTAATAAATGTTTGGTTAAAAAGCTAGCCACAATCATTCGCACTCTATTATGCATATATCCCGTCAAATTCAATTCCCTCATGCCAGCATCAACTATAGGATAACCCGTTTTTCCTTCACACCATAACTGAAATTCATTTTCATTATTTCTCCATTCAATTGCGTCATATTCTTTTCTAAAAGACGATTCAACTACATGTGGGAAATGATATAAAATTGACATATAAAACTCTCTCCAAATCAATTCATTCAAATACTTTTCGGATAATTGAAGAGACCTAGCAGCCTTCTCTCTAATACTAATAGTGCCGAATCGATAATGTAATCCCAGCCTAGAAGTCCCTATAATAGCGGGGAAATCCCTGGTTTCACCATATTTTTTTATAATTCCAACACTGGTTTCGTTGGCCGGAAATTGAAAATCTTTATATTCAAAACCCATTTCTGCTAAAGAAATGAGCTCTTGTTTTTCATCTACCTTAATAAAATTATTAAAATACTTAGAATTAGGATAAGGTTTTAAATAGTAAGCATTTAACTTATTTTTCCAAGCCTTGGAAAAAGGAGTATAAACTACATAAGGTTTTCCATCATCTTTAACAATTTCATCCTTTTCAAAAATAACCTGGTCTTTAAAGCTTTTAAAATCAATAGTTTTAGACATTAAAAAATCTTTAACCTCTTTATCCCTTTTAATTGCATAAGGTTCATAATCATGATTGGTGAAAACAGCGCTGATTGCATATTTTTGACTAAGCTCCTTAAATACTTCCAAAGGTTTACCATAAAAAACAGCTAAATCTGAACCTAAATTATTTAACTCTCTTTTTAAATCAGAAATGACTTTATGAATAAAATTAACCCTTAGATCACCCTTGTTAGATAATTTATCCAAAATATCTTTATCAAAAATGAAAATAGGCAAAATTGTATTTCCTGATTTTAAGGCATGATATAAACCTGCATTATCATTTAATCTTAAATCTCTTCTGAACCAAAAAATTGAAATCTTATTCATAAAATTATTTAACTAAATCGTTTAAGGCTAATTCAATTTCTGGAAACTCAAACTGAAAGCCTTGATTAATTAAGTTTTGAGGTATTATAGTTTTGCCTGATAATAATTCAACAGACATTTCTCCAAATAATAATTTTATAACAAAAGCAGGAATTGCCGGGAAAATAAAAGGTCGATGAAAGGCTTTGCTTATGGATTTAAGCATTAATGAATTATTTACAGGATTTGGGCTAGTTGCGTTAAACTTGCCATTTAAATCTTTTTCAATAATAAAGTCAATCAATCTACATAAATCATGAATATGAATCCATGAAATGACCTGTTTCCCTGAACCAATGGGAGAAAGTACCCCAAGCTTAGCTGGCAAAGATAATTTTTGCAAAAATCCGCCCTTAGAAGATAAAACAATTCCAATCCGAATAATGGCCAGAGAATCCATTTCTAATGATTGGGTTTCGTTCTCCCAAGCTTTACATAAATTCCCTAAAAAGTCATTTCCCGCCTCACTACTTTCATCTAAAACACCCGTTTTTTCTGCATAATAACCAATGGCCGAAGCCGAAATAAACTTTTTAAGACTGCCTTTATATTTATTTGCCTCACTCACTAATAATCGGGTAGAATGAATTCTAGAATCATTCAATTCCGTTTTATAAGATTCTGTCCAACGGTGATCAGCAACCCCAGCTCCCGCAAGGTTAATAATAAAATCAGCACCTTTAACAGCCTCGGGGTCAATTTCATTATGTTTGGGATTCCAATAGAAGTCATTATTTTTTGGCTTGCGCGATAAAATTCGCACTTCTTTACCTTTTGCATTAAAATAGGCCTTTAACGCTGACCCAACCATTCCACTTCCACCACTTATTAAGATATAACCCATATATTTTTTAAATCAAATTAACTGAAAATGAGAACTATTTTTAAACTTTGCCCAAAATATAAACAAAAGCCTCATCAATCTGTTTGATATGGAAAGGAATTTAATAGCAGTGTCAAAGTTCAGTATAAAAGACATTGAAACCATAACAGGTATCAAAGCACATACTCTAAGAGTTTGGGAGCAGAGGTATAATTTTTTAACACCAAAACGTACAGATACCAATATCAGGTATTATGACGATGATGATTTAAGATTTATATTAAATATTTCCATCTTAAATAATCACGGAATTAAGATTTCTGAGATTGCCAAAATGAGTTACCAAAAAATCCAGGAAATGGTGCTTTTGGTTTCTGAGAAAGACTCTCAATATGAAAATCAGGTAAAGGCCTTAATTTCATCAATGTTTAGCTTAGATGAAAATGCTTTCAATAAAATTTTAACCTCTTGCATTCTAAAATTAGGTTTAGAATCAACCATGACCGAAATCGTATTTCCATTTTTACATCAAATTGGAATTATGTGGTTAACAGGTTCTGTTCATCCAGCTCATGAACATTTTATTACCAATTTAATTCGCCAAAAGCTTTACGTAGCCATAGATGCACAAACAGGTAAAATTAATGGAGATGGAAAACGTTTTCTTTTATTTTTACCTGAGGGAGAACCACATGAAATCGGTTTATTATTTGCAAATTATATGCTAAGGTCAAGAGGACATCAAGTGGTTTATTTGGGTCAAAATCTTCCACATGAAGATTTAAAAAATGTATTCGATTTTTATGAACCTGAGTATGTATTTACTACAGTAACAAGTGCCTTTGCAGAAGAAGATATTCAATCATTTTTAGATCATTTACATGAAAGTTGGCCTAAAGCAAACATCTGGGTTACTGGTTCACAAGTAGTATGCAGGGAAGATTTAAAAATTCCTTCAAATTTGAGTGTGATTAAAAATGTGCCTGATATGGCCTCAATGATTAATAAAATTCCTCAAAGCGTTCAAGTATAAGCGAATATTAATAAATTTGGACGGTGTTATTAGATGTCCAAAACTTCAGTATTTCCTTTTTAAATGATAAAAAGCAAGCCGTAGCTTCGGTTTTAGATTTATCATTTAGCCTTAATAGAGGAGAAATTTTAGGCATAGTTGGTGAAAGCGGCTCAGGAAAATCAGTTACCTGTTTAAGTATATTAAACCTGATTTCTAAACGAGATATTCATTCTCAAACTGGCAAAGCCGAATTTCATTCTGATTTTGGCTTAATCAACTTATTTAATTGTAATAACTCCGAATTGCAAAAAATCAGAAGAAATGAAATTTCTATGATTTTTCAAGAACCCATGAGCGCTTTAAACCCCGTTTTAAGTTGTGGAAAGCAATTAGAAGAAAATTTAGAATTAGCAGGAGTACCCAAAAAATTAAGAAAAGAAAAAGCCTTTGAATTAATGTCTGAAGTATTAATTCCAGATATTGAAAGAGCCTATCACTCCTACCCACATCAATTATCTGGTGGTCAAAGACAAAGAATAATGATTGCTATGGCCTTAGCTGGAAATCCAAAATTATTAATTGCGGACGAACCTACTACAGCTTTAGACATTTCTGTTCAAGAATCTATAATTGAACTGCTATTAAAATTAAAAAATGATCGGAATTTAGCTATCATTTTTATTTCGCATGACCTTTCAGTTATCAAAAAATTTTGTGACAAGGTATTGGTCATGTATAAGGGCAAAACCATGGAGTATTCGCCTAAATCAGAATTGTTTAATAATCCAAAAAGTCCTTACACTAAAGCATTGCTCAACTGTAAACCTGGGAATAATTATGATTTAGAATATTTGCCCGTTCTAAATGATTTTTTTGAAATTGATCAGGAAAATAACTTGGTAGAAAAAACTTCAAAAGACTGGCAAAAATCATCCCGCAAGGAAAAAAATGAAGATTATATAATTGCTAATGACATTGAAAAAATATATCAGAAATCAGGGAAAAATTTTAAGGCTCTCAGCAAAATTAATTTTGAAATAAAAAAAGGAGAAACCCTTGCTCTGATTGGAGAATCAGGCTCTGGAAAAACCAGTTTAGGAAGAATATTGGTTCGACTAATCCAAGCAAATTCTGGGATATTAAAAATTGGAGATGAGAGCTATAATTTAGAAAACAAAGAAGTAAAAAAAGAATTTAGGAAAAAAGTTCAGATAATATTTCAAGATCCTTATGCAGCATTAAATCCAAAGATTAGAGTTGGAGATTGTATTGCTGAGGTTTTTGAGCAATTAGAAAGTTTAAGTAAAAAAGAAGCGAAAATAGCTACAGAAAAATTACTAAATCAAGTAGGTTTGGGTTTAGAATTTTACCAAAGATATCCTCATCAATTATCAGGTGGGCAGAGACAGAGAGTATGCATAGCTAGGGCACTAGCTTGCAAACCAGAATTATTAATTTGTGATGAATCAGTTGCGGCATTAGACGTTTCTGTGCAAAGCCAAATCTTGAATTTGTTAAGAAAAATACAAAATGAATTAAACGTAACTTATTTATTTATCACTCATGATTTGGGAGTAGTAAAATTTTTATCTGATCGAATTATACTTCTAAAATCAGGGAAAATTGAAGAAATTAACGACAAAGAAAATTTCTTTCATAATCCTATTTCAGATTATGGAAGATCATTGTTAAAAATTTATAAAGAAGCTAACTAACTATTTTATCGGCGCAATAAGAGCTTGCAAAAGCGTCTGGCTTGGCTTTAAAAATAAAACCCATACTTAAGATATATCCCATAGCCTCACTCAATGCGGAGTTCGATTTAAATTGAGGATTGGTGTTTATATCTGCATGAACTTCCAAATCCACATCATATCGATTTAAAATATCACACAATTCATACGCAATTTGAATGGATTTTGAAACCTCATTTAACATTCGTTCTTTTAGGCTAATTTGAGTTTTACTTACATCGGTATTAATAAACATAAATCCACCTTTTTTCTGCCGAACAAACACAATTACAGTTGCATATTCTGTAATTAAGCCTTTAACCTGAGAATCAGTTCCAATACAAACTTTTAATTTATTTCCATCAGCTATTTCGCGTTTAACGGTAGCTTCTACCTCCTGGAGGATAGATTCACCTAATCTTGTTCCATCTAACTTTCTCCACATACTTCGAATTTAATAAAAAAAATTCGTGATTTATGCAAGATAAATGTATCAAAATCGTTAAGCTTTTGTTATATTTGATTAATTAATTAATAATAAATGAATAAGATTTTTACCAAAGCATTCCTTTCGCTGATAGTTGTTAGTTTGACTTTAAGTTCTTGCAAAAAAGACCCAGAGCCAGACCCAAAACCTACCCCTACTCCAACGCCTACCACTGGAGATTTTATGCTAGAATTTCAAGCTCGTTTTGGAAATACCAATATGATTTTTGGTAATCAATTTTATTATGTGACTAGTTTTGGAGATTCTTTACAATTTAAAACATTAAAATACTATATAACTAATATTAAATTAATTGGTGAAGATGTTCCCGATTTTGCAGAACCAGAAAGTTATCATTTAGTTGAAAATGACATAAATAAAAACACCTTATTAACCATTAAAAATGTTCCTGTGAGTAATTATAAAGGGGTTGAATTTATGATTGGTGTAGATTCTACACGCAATGTAAGTGGAGCCCAAACGGGAGCTTTGGATCCAGCAAACGGAATGTTTTGGAGCTGGAATACCGGTTATATATTTTTTAAAGTGGAAGGTACTTACACTAAAAATACAGTTAGAAATAATTTAGTATATCATATTGGTGGATTTAAAAATCCGTTTAATGCTATTCAAACTACAGAATTATTTTTTCCAAATGGCTCAGAAAAAGTGGATGGTGTTAAAACTCGTGTAGCTCATTTCTATTTCAATTTTAATGAAATGTTTGCTGGGGATCAAGGTCGATTTGATTTAGAAAATATTCCTACAGAAATGACTATTAGTAACACTGCTGTTAGTATTGCAAACCGATTTAAAACAAGTTTAACTCTTAGTCATACTCATGATTATGAATAAATATTGGATAGGTTTTTCTCTTATATTAACCCTGTTTTCTTGTAAAAAATCAGATGATTCTTCATTAAATTCTGAAAATCCATTTGAATTTAGAAAAGTAGAACATTTTCCAGAACCTCATTATAATATTAATGAGAACAAACCCAATGAGGCTGGTTTTTTATTAGGAAAAAAATTATTTAATGACCCTCTTTTATCATCAGACAGCACGGTTTCATGCGAAACTTGCCACCACCAGTTTGGGGCATTTGCAGACCCTTTTCATGATGTTAGTCACGGGGTAAAGAGCAGACTTGGAGTTAGAAATACTCCTGCCCTGCAAAATTTAGCTTGGCAAACGCATTTTTTATGGGATGGTGGAGTAAATCATTTAGATGTTTTTCCATTAGCCCCAATAACCAATCCATTAGAATTGGATGAAGATTTAAATAATGTTATTGCTAAATTAAATAGAAGTCCTGAGTATAAAGCCATGTTCAAAGCAGCTTATGGTGATGATTCTATTTATACCCAAAGGGTTTTTAGAGCATTATCTCAATTCATGTTATTGATGATTTCTGATAAAACGCCTTATGACGATTATATTAAAGGTAATTCAAATGCCTTAAGCCAAGAACAAAAAGATGGTTTATTAATTTTTAGAGAAAAAGGCTGCAATAGCTGTCATCAAGAGCCCTTATTTACCAATAACAGCTTTGAAAATACAGGATTATCTAATCAAACCAATGATCCTGGCTTATTTCATGTTAGCCAAATTCCTTCTGATAGTGGTAAATTTAAAGTTCCTTCTTTAAGAAATGTTATGATAACCCAACCTTACATGCATGATGGGAAAATTGGAACTATAGAAGAAGCCCTTGAGCACTATAATAGCGGTGTAATCAATCATCCAAATCTTAGCGAAAAATTAAAAAAGAATGGGAAAATAGGCATCGAATTAAGTAATGAAGAAAAGCAAAAATTAAAAGCTTTTTTAAGCGCATTAACCGATCAAAACTTAATTTCGAATCCTATTTTTAAACAGAGGTAAATTGTTAAGTTTTTACAGAAAAGTAATAATTGTAATTGTTTGCGGATTAGCGGCTGGTATAAGTTCAGCAATTTTTTTACAGGTTTTAGAGCTAATTACAAATGATAATTTCATTTCTTATAATTACTATTTTTTACCCCTTGCGGGATTATTAATTGTTTATTTATATCAAAAATTTTCACCAGAATCTAACCAGGGAAATAATTTATTAATTAATAATAAATTTCAAATACCATTATTAATGGCTCCTTTGGTTTTATTGGGCACCTGGTTAAGTCATTTAGTTGGAGCCAGCGTAGGAAGAGAGGGAACGGCAGTTCAAATGTCTGGTTCTATAAGTTTTAATATTCTTAATAAATTAAAACTAATCCATAATAATGAAGATTTAATAATAAAATCAGCTATAGCAGCAGGTTTCTCAGCAGTTTTCGGAACCCCTTTAGCAGGTATCGCATTTGCTTTTGAAATAAATAAAAACCCTTTGCAAAAGAGGAATTTGCAATTATTATTCTGGGTTTTATTCGCTTCTTATATAGGTCATTTTACCTGTATTTATTTAGGGACAAAACACAGTGAATTTAATCCAATATTAATTGATTGGAATTTAATATTAATTCCAATTCTTATTTTATTAAGTGTAATTTTTGGGTTAAGCAGTTCTCTATTTATTAGCCTTCAAGAACAATTAAAATTGTATTTTAAAAAAAATAAAATTAATCCCTATATATTGATTTCATTAGGTTCTATAATCCTAATAATAATTTTTAGTTTTCCTTACTTTTTAAAATATCAAAGCTTAGGTGTAAGTTATATTTTAAATTCATTTAAAGAAGCTGAAGATTTTAAAACATCTATTCTAAAATTAATAATTACTGCTTTCACCTTAAGTATAGGTTTTAAAGGTGGTGAGGTAACCCCATTATTTTTTATTGGGGCAAGCGCAGGTAGTTTTTGGGCTTCAACCTTGGGTTTTCCCATTGAAATGGGCGCTGGATTAGGTTTAATTGGAGTTTTTTCTGCAGCTACAAAAAGTCCTATTTGTTGTATTTTTTTAGGAGTAGAATTGTTTGGATTGGGAATTCTTTTTCCAGCAATTCTAATATCTTATTTATCTTGTATTTTTTCAATTCCTAAGAGCATTTACTCTGAGCAAGAAATCCCTAAATATTTGAGTCTTCAATCGCTGATTAGAATTAAATAATTATTCATTGTTAGCAAAATCATAAAATAAAAAAGGGGAGTTCAAAAAATATGAACTCCCCTTTTAAAATGATATAATAATTTTAATTAGAAGTTAATTTTTTAAATTTAATTCTAGTAGGCCCTGTTTCACCAGTTCTTTTCTTTCTATTTTCTTCGTAGTCAGAATAGTTTCCTTCAAAGAAATATACTTTTGAATCACCTTCAAAAGCTAAGATATGGGTAGCAATTCTATCTAAAAACCACCTATCATGGGAAATAATAACAGCACATCCTGCAAAGTTTTCTAGAGCTTCTTCTAAAGCCCTTAAGGTATTAACGTCGATATCATTGGTAGGCTCATCTAATAATAATAAATTACCTCCATCTTTAAGGGTCATGGCCAAATGCACTCTATTTCTTTCCCCACCTGATAATACGCCTACTTTTTTACTTTGGTCATTACCGGAAAAGTTAAATTTAGAAATATATGCACGTGCATTTACTGAACGTCCACCTAACATCATGTTTTCTGTCCCGCCGCTGATTACTTCAAAAATTGATTTTTCAGGATCTAAACCATCGTGACTTTGATCTACGTATGAAATCTGCACCGATTCTCCAACCTTTACGGTTCCTTCATTAGGTTGTTCAATACCCATTAACATTTTAAATAAAGTAGATTTACCAGCACCATTTGGACCAATAACCCCTACTATACCCGCCTTAGGTAATGAGAAACTTAAATCGTCAATTAATAACCGATCACCATATGATTTAGACATATTGTTTACCTCAATAACCACATCGCCTAAGCGAGGACCATTCGGAATAAATAATTCTAACTTAGCTTCTTTTTCTTTAGACTCTTCACTTAATAATTTATCATACGCTTGTAAACGAGCCTTAGATTTAGCTTGACGAGCTTTAGGAGCCATTCTGACCCATTCCAACTCACGCTCTAGGGTTTTCTGACGTTTAGATTCGGTTTTCTCTTCCATTGCTAAACGTTTTGCTTTTTGATCTAACCATGAAGAATAATTACCTTTCCATGGAATACCTTCTCCCCTATCCAATTCTAAAATCCAACCAGCAACATTATCTAAGAAATATCTATCGTGAGTTACTGCTATAACAGTTCCTTCATAATTCTTTAAAAACTGTTCTAACCAATCAACTGATTCAGCATCTAAGTGGTTGGTAGGCTCATCTAATAGTAAAATATCAGGTTGAGATAATAATAAACGGCAAAGTGCCACCCTCCTTTTTTCACCACCACTTAATACAGATATCTTTGTGTCTGAGTCAGGACATCTAAGGGCATCCATAGCCACTTCAAGTTTATTGTCAATTTCCCAGCCACCAAGAGTTTCAATTTGTTCCATTAATTCACCTTGGCGTTCAACCAATTTCATCATTTGGTCATCATCCATAGGTTCAGCCAATTTATTACTTACTTCTTCATACTCTTTTAATACAGAAGTAATGTGGCTTAAACCTTCTTCAACAATTTCTCTAACAGTTTTATTTGGGTCGAGCTGAGGTTCTTGCTCTAAATAACCCACTTTATAACCGGGAGAAAAGACCACCTCACCCTGATAGTTTTTATCTATTCCAGCAATTATTTTTAGTAAAGAAGATTTACCAGAGCCGTTTAAACCTAGAACACCAATTTTTGCCCCGTAAAAAAATGATAAATAAATATTTTTTAAGACCTGTTTATTGGGAGGATAAATTTTACTTACCCCCGCCATTGAAAAAATAATCTTTTCTGACATGATAAAATTTTAAGTTGCAAAAATACAATAATTAACAAGTAAAGAATTATTATGAGGCATATTTTAAATGAGCCGAAAAATAAGTAGTATGAACAAGGTCAATAAAAAATAAAAAACTTTAAACTAAGAATATAGTTTTTTTCGATAAAGTTTGTTTTTAAACTTTAATTAACTAATATCGTAATACTAACCCCTAAACGAATGAAAGTACTGAACCCTTTAAAAAAGGTTCTGGCAGCAGGATTGATTGCCGGATTCCTTGGAGGAGATTTGCTAATTTCTATCAAAGAATTATACGATGATGGAATAGCAGAAATTCTAACTAGTAGCTCAATTGTTTTTATTACCCTTATTTTATTTAAAACCATTACTAAAGCTGGGGCTGGACAAACATTCGGTTTATCTGCTCTTACCTATTTGGTAATTTTAGGAATGGCTTACAGTTACAAGTTGCAAGTTGCGGGTAGCAATTTTGGCATCTTTGATTTTGAATTTCACAACTTTTATTATTTAGGAATCTTTGGCCTCAGCCTACTAATTAGTTTATTATTGACCTTAGTACTGAACCGTAAGGAAAATATCGCCTAAATTTCCTAATTAAGGCCGACTAGTTCGGCCTTTTTTATTTTAAAATCCTCCACTCATTACGCCTGGCCAAAAAGCATCTTTAAAATGAGACAATTCAAATTCATTGTTAACCTTAATCATTGAAATAATATCAAATCTAGAATTACCCGAATAAGAGCATTGTTCAATATAAAAGTTAGCTACTATTAAAATACTTTTCATCTTTGCTGGTGTTACCATCAATTCGGGCAAACCATAAATTTCATTGAACTTGGCTTTCACCTCAATAAATACGAGTTCTTCACCATCTTTCATTATTATATCAATTTCTTTTTTACCAAACCTATAATTAGTTTGTAACAACTCATAACCTAATTCTATAAGGTATTCTAAGGCCTTTTGCTCCGCCTCTTTTCCTTTTTTATTGCTGGTGTTTTCTCCTTGGCTTTTCATAATTAATCCTTAAATCACGAAATTAATAAGTTAAATTTGTAATTGAAATGAGTACTAGAGAAGTTGCAGTAAAAATGCTCGGAAGAGCTGACTATAAAGAGACTTGGGACCTACAAGAACAACTCTTTCAGGAGTCAGTGCAAATTAGACTAAATGAGCGTTTACATCCCGAAAATAAATACCCTCCTACTCAAAATCATTTAATTTTAGTAGAGCATCCTCATGTTTATACTTTAGGAAAATCGGGTAGCTTAGACCACTTATTAATTCCAGAAAATGAACTACATACCATAAATGCTCAATATTATAAAATTAATAGAGGCGGAGATATTACTTATCATGGTATTGGCCAATTAGTAGGTTATCCTATTTGGGATTTAGAATCTTATTTTTATACCGACATCCATCGATTTTTAAGAGATCTTGAAGAAGCAATTATCTTTACCATTGGACATTATGGCATTAATGGTGGCAGAATTCATGGCTTGACAGGAGTTTGGGTTGATTGGGAAGATGAGAAAAAAGCCCGAAAAATTTGTGCAATGGGAATTCGGTGCAGTCGCTGGATAACCATGCATGGCTTCGCTTTAAATGTAAATACCGATTTAAACTATTTTAATTATATTGTGCCTTGCGGGATAAAAGATAAAGATGTAACTTCCATAGAAAGAGAGCTTGGCAGAAAAGTTGATATGGAAGAAGTAATTCAAGTATTTCTTGAAAAATTAAAATTAGTTTTTAACCTAACTTATAAATATTAAAATGAAAGTTTCACAAATTATCCTAATTGTTTTTGTAGCAGTAATTGGAATTTTTGGTATTTGGGGATGTAATTCCTATAATTCCCTAGTCAATTCAGACGAAAATGTTAAAAAAGCTTGGGCCGATGTTGAAAGCAGTTATCAAAGAAGATTTGACCTAATTGATAATTTAGTTGCAACGGTTAAAGGTGCCGCAGAATTTGAAAAATCAACCTTAACCGAAGTAGTTGAAGCGCGTTCAAAGGCTTTTGATGTAAAAATTGATGCTAATTCATTAACACCAGAAAATATTCAAAAATATCAAGCCGCTCAAGGATCATTAAGTAATGCCTTAGGTAAATTAATGGTATTAACTGAAAACTATCCAAGTTTAAGAGCAACTGAAAACTTTACCAATCTGCAAACTCAATTGGAAGGAACCGAAAACAGAATTAAAACCGCAAGAGATAATTTTAACGCGGCCGTTCAAGAATATAATGTAAAAGTTAGAAGATTTCCTACTAATATTATTGCTGGTTTCGGCGGATTTGAAGTAAAAGAAGGATTTAAATCTGACGAAGGCGCTGAAAAAGCTCCTAAAGTAAAATTCTAATTATGAAAATCTCATTCGAAACTGAATTTCCTTTATCAGAGCAAGAGCTTAAAGAATTAGCTTATGAAATTTCTATTGCAGAAAATACAACCTCTGGTGAAATAAAAATTCATATAGAAGAATTTTGTAAAACCAATCCTCTGCAAAGGGCTACACAGCTCTTTGTAGAATTGGGTTTGGAACATACCATAGAACGAAATGCCATCATTATATACTTTGCTTTTTCTGATAGAAAAATGGCTATATATGGTGATAAAGGCATACATGAAAAAGTACATCAAGAGTTTTGGGATAGCACCCTTCAAAAAATGAAAGAAGCTATCAAAACTTCTAACTTATTTAATGCTATAAAAATAGGCATACATGATTCAGCCGAAAAACTTAGCCATTTTTATCCCGCAAGGAAAAACGACATAAACGAATTAAATAACGAAATCTCCATTGGTTAATAAATATTTTTACTTAATAATTTCTTTTGTATTTATTTCCTTTGCAGGATATGCAAAAGATTTACCTCAAAAGCCAAATGATAAACCCATCGTTGATTTAGCTGATTGGTTGAATGCTGCTGAAGAACAAGAATTAGCAAATATTTTAAAAGGCTATGAAGACAGTACTTCTAACCAAATTGCAGTTTGTATTGAACCTGAACTTTATGGCGAAGATGTTTTTGACAGAAGTTTTGCAATCGCAGAATATTGGCAAATTGGGCAAAAAGGCAAAAACAATGGAATATTATTATACTTTGCAGCAAAAGAAAGAAAGATTTTTGTACAGGTTGGAAGAGGTTTAGAAGGTGCTGTTCCTGATATTTCAGCTGGCAAAATTGTTAGGGAAATTGCCAGCCCCCATTTCAAAAAAGGGCAATATTTTATTGGGATAAAAGAAAGTTGCATTAAAATCATGCAGCTTGCATCTGGCGAATTCCAGGCAGATGGAGAAAAAATCATTAACAATTTCCCTAAAGGGGTATTTATTTTTATTCTTTTATTTATAATTTTAGCCATAATCATTGGCTCTAAATCAAATGGTGGCGGAGGTAGAAATATTATCCTCGGTGGAGGCCCATGGATTGGTGGTGGTTTCGGTGGCGGATTTGGTGGAGGTGGATTTGGCGGAGGATCATCTGGTGGCGGAGGCTGGGGAGGCTTTGGAGGTGGTTCATTTGGTGGTGGTGGAGCCGGTGGAGACTGGTAAATTATGCTAAAAAATTTAGACTTATCTCAGGTTATCTTTATTGATATTGAGACTGCTCCTCAATATGCTGATTTTTCTGAATTGAATGAACAGCAAAAAAAACTATGGCTGAAAAAAGCAAATAACATAGCCAAAGGCGAAGAAGATCCGAATCAAATTTATCATAAAGCAGGTATTTATGCTGAGTTCGGAAAAGTTATTTGTATTTCTATGGGCATTTTTGCCTCCTCTGATGGTAAAACTCGTTTTAGAATAAAAAGCTTTTATGGCCATGATGAAGCTCAAATACTAAACGAATTTTCACAACTTTTATCTTCCAGATTCAATGCTAAAGAATATCTACTTTGTGCACATAACGGGAAAGAATTTGATTTTCCCTATTTATGCAGAAGGATGTTAATTAACAAAATTGAATTACCCGAAATATTAAATATTTCTGGCAAAAAACCTTGGGAAATTGCCCATTTAGATACCATGGAATTATGGAAATTTGGAGATTATAAAAATTATACCTCTTTAGAATTATTATCCTCGGTTTTTAATATTCCCACTCCAAAAGACGATATTGATGGAAGCATGGTAGGCCCAATTTACTGGGTTGAAAAAGATTTGGAGCGCATAAAAACCTACTGCCAAAAAGATGTAATTACCTTAGCCCGATTACTACAATCATTTAAAGGTGAAGATTTCTTCAATGATGATGTAATAGTTTATACCTAATCCCTATTTTTGCATAAAATCTTATTTTGAAACTATTAAGCCCTAAATATTGGACCGATTATGAATTGCTGGATTGCGGCGATTTTGAAAAATTAGAACGATTTGGTTCAATTATTTTAAGAAGACCTGAACCACAAGCAGTATGGAAAAAAGTTTTTTCAGAAGCTGAATGGATCAAACAAAGCAGTGCTAAATTTGAACAAAAATCTAGTCATAGCGGTAGTTGGGACAAAAAAATTAATTTTAAAGATACTTGGAAAATCTTTTACAAATACAATAATTTAAAAATAGGTTTCAAATTATCTTTAACTGGTTTTAAGCATGTGGGCATTTTTCCTGAACAAGCAGAAAACTGGAATTTCATTTATGATTCCATCAAAGGATTCAAAACTTCACAACCTAAAGTTTTAAATTTATTTGCTTATACTGGTGGTGCTTCACTTGCTGCAAAAGCTGCGGGCGCCGATGTAGTGCATGTCGACTCTGTAAAACAAGTAGTAAGTTGGGCTAAAGAAAACATGGAAATTTCTGGTTTAAATGATATCAGATGGACCGTTGAAGATGCCGCAAAATTTGTAAAAAGAGAATTAAAAAGAGGTAAAAAATATCAAGGAATTATTTTAGATCCTCCGGCATACGGAATTGGAGCAAGTGGTGAGCGCTGGAAATTGGAAGAAATGATTGATGGTTTATTAGCTGATATTGCGGGTATTTTAGACCCCAAAGAAAACTTTTTAATTATTAATGCTTACTCATTAGGATTTTCTTCTCTTATTTTAGAAAACTTATTGGAATCGCATTTTCCAAAAATTAAAAATAAAGAAACTGGAGAATTATATCTGAAAGCCAAAAGTGGAGTAAAATTACCCTTAGGTGTTTTTGGAAGATTTAATTCAAACTCTAAATAAATTATTAATTAGAGAAATTCATTGAGAATTTTTGATTCTAATTAATAAATAGAACGGTTAAAACCCTAATAAATTAAATCAAGAAAAAATAAAAGCGATTTATTAATAAATCAGTTTTTTATTAACAAATTCGGTAATTCCGTGAAAGGATAATTCACGGCCATATCCACTTTGGTTGATGCCGCCAAAAGGTAATTCAGGCATAGATCTTACCATTTCATTAATATAAACCATACCAGCTTCAATTTGCTGAGACATAAATTGGGCTTTTTCTAAATCTTTTGTCCAAATGCTAGAACCTAACCCGAAATTGGTGTCATTGGCAATTTGTATTGCCTCATCTTGGTTTTCAGCAATATAAACTGAAGCAATAGGACCAAATAACTCCTCGGAATATGCAGGTGAATTTTTTGGAATTCTAGTCAAAATTCCAGGGCTCACACTTGAATTCAAATATAAATTAGGGCTTAAAAATAAGTTTGCTCCCATCTCAACAGATATCTGAACCTGATTTAATAGTTTTTGAGCTAAATCAGGCCTTGCCAAACAGGTTAAATTACTTTCCTCATTTTGTGGGTTGCCCATTTTCAAATTTTGAACTTTATTTAAAAATGCTTGCATAAAATCAGGATAAATTTTTTGCTCTACAATAAATCGTTTGGCTGATATACAGCTTTGTCCGTTATTGGTAAATCTAGATTTTATAGCATTTTCAACCGCTAAATCTAAATCAGCATCATTTAAAATAATAAATGGGTCTGAGCCACCTAATTCTAAAACTGATTTTTTTAAGTATTTGGAACCTAAAACCGCAAAACTTCTTCCAGCAATATCAGAACCCGTTAAAGTAAGGGCTTTAATTTCTTTTCTTGCAACAATGTTTTCTAAATACTCAATAGGTGAAAAGAGGGTGTTAAAGGTGCCTTGCGGGAAACCCGCTTCTTCAAAAAAAGAATCTAATAATAATGAAGATTGAGGGACATTTGGAGCAGGTTTTACTAAAACGGTATTACCCGCCATTAAAGTAGGTACGGCAAACCTTAATATTTGCCAAAAAGGAAAATTCCATGGAAAAATGCCAAAAATAATACCCAAAGGCTCAAAGCTAATTTTAGCGTTTTTTCCAGAAACATGAATTATTTCATCTTCTAATAAAGCTTCGCTTTGTGAGGGTAAATAATTAATAAGGCTTATGCATTTATTTATTTCAGCTCTGCTTTCAACAATAGGTTTACCCATTTCTAAGCTAATTAATTGAGCTGCCTTTTCTAGATTAGCACTTAATAATCCCGCAAGGGCATTAAAACAATTAATTTTATCTTGAAACGAGAAACTTTTCCATGATTTATAAGCCTGTTCAGAAGAAATCACTTTATTTTCAATCTCAGAAAGAGAATGAAATGGAAATTTTTTTATCATTTCTCCTGAATAGGCATTCGAGCTAATAAATTCCATTATTTCTCCATTGATAATATGGTAGATTCAATAATATCGCAGCATTGATGAATTTGATCTTCGGTAATTACCAAAGGAGGAGCAAAACGAATAATATGACGATGGGTTTGTTTTGCCAATAAACCATTTTCTTTTAACTGAAGGCAAACATCCCAAGCGGTTTTACCATTGCCAAAAGGCTGTATTACTATGGCATTTAATAAACCTTTACCTCTCACTGCAGTAATTAGCGGAGATTTAATTGCGCGCATACGCTGACGAAAAACTATTCCAAGCTTTTCAGCATTTTCTGATAAGTTTTCATCTTTTATTACTTGAAGGGCAGCCATAGCAACCTTACAAGCTAAAGGATTTCCTCCAAAAGTAGATCCATGTTCTCCTGGTTTAATAACCAACATAATCTCATCGCTTGAGAGCACTGCTGAAACCGGTAAAACCCCTCCCGAAAGAGCTTTACCTAAAATTAAAATATCTGGTTTAACGTTTTCATGATCACAAGCAAGAAGACGTCCTGTTCTGCCGATTCCGGTTTGTACCTCATCAGCAATCATTAAAACATTATTCTTTTTACATATATCATAAACTCCTTTTAAGTAACCATTATCTGGAACAATTACACCCGCTTCACCTTGAATTGGTTCAAACATGAAAGCCGCAACGTGTGGGTCTTTAACTGCTTTTTCAAGAGCGTGTAAATCATTATATGGTATGATTTCATACCCCGGTAAAAAAGGCCCGAAACCATGGGTGCTTGAAGGATCTGTAGAACTAGAAATAGCAGCAATGGTTCTGCCCCAGAAGTTTCCTTCCACAAAAATTATTTTTGCTTTATTTTCTGGAATACCTTTATGCATGTAACCCCATTTACGAGCTAGTTTTATAGCAGTTTCGCCACCTTCTACCCCTGTATTCATGGGTAAAACTCGTTCATAACCAAAAAACTCACAAATGAACTTTTCATATTCACCTAAAACATTGTTATGGAAAGCACGAGAGGTTAGAGTAAGTATAGATGACTGGTTTACAAGAGCTTGAATTATTTTTGGATGACAGTGTCCTTGATTTACGGCACTGTATGCACTTAAAAAATCAAAATATTGCTTACCGTCCGTATCCCACACAAAAACTCCTTCACCTTTTTCAAGTACAACTGGTAAGGGGTGATAATTATGAGCTCCATATTTATTCTCTAGGTTTATAGCATGTTCTGCCTGCGAATAGTTTTTCTTAATTTGAGTCATAATTCAAAGGTAATAATATTTTTTGGCAAGACTTTTGCTTATTGGAGAACGTCGTAAAAAGCCAATTAAAAAATCTTTATTTTTTGTTTGGATATTTGACAAAATTTTTAATTTTTGTGCCACGTTTGTTATTTGTATAGGATGACCAAGAAAATTACCCTGGTAGTGATGATACTTTTTTTAGGTATCAGTAGCTTGATCGCTCAAAGTGAGAACTCATGGATAGGACCTGCTTCTGCATATCCAAAAGTTTATAATGGAACCATAACCGCCAGTGGTGAACCCTATATTAGCACAGAATTAACTGCACGTCATTCTTTTTTACCATTCAATACTCTAGTAAAAGTTACCAATTTAAATAATAAAAAATCAGTAATTGTTAGGATTAACGATAGGTTTAAAGAAAAAACCAATCGAGTTATTGATTTATCTTTTCAAGCATCGAAAGTGATTGAGTTATTTTCATACATGAAACCGATGGTTCATTTAGAACTAATTGAAATTCCTAAAAAACCAGAAGAATCTGTTGGTTATAATATAGACTTTATAAATCCAGTTCCGTTTAACGCGGCAGCATTTACATTACCTGGAATAAATCCATGTTTTGACTTTATTAATTTAGCAACCTCTTTGAATATTTCAACTCTTTAACAGAGTTCATATATTTTACCTGGTAATCCGCGTATTAAACCACGAATTTCCAGATTTAGAAGCACCAATGATAATTCATTGGTGCTTTTTTGTAAAAGATCACTAATATCGTCTAAACCAATTTTACCTCTATTTTCAATTATTCTAAACAAATCAGATTCATCATCAGTAAGCAATAAATCTGGTTTTTGAGTTGGTTTTAGTTCAGAGCCTGGTAAATCCCAATTTAAAAATTTGATAATATCTTCTGATGATTCAACAAGGTACGCTTTGTGTTTTTTTATCAAATCATGGCAGCCCGATGAAAATTTATCGGTTGTGCGCCCCGGATAAGCAAAAACTTCTCTATGGTAAGAATTAGCAATTTCAGCAGTTATCATAGCGCCGCCTTTAATTTTAGTTTCAACAACAATCAGAGCATCTACCAAACCCGCAACTACCCTATTTCTTGTTGGAAAATTTTCTTTATCTGGATTGGTTTTACTGAAATACTCTGTTATTATTCCGCCATTTTTAAGCATTTTAATTCCAGTTTCTCTATGATCGGTCGGATAAAATTTATCTAAGCCATGAGCCATTACAGAAAAAGTCGGTATTTTGTTATGAAGAGATAATTGATGTGCTGCAAAATCAACCCCATAAGCCATCCCAGAAATAACAGAAATTTCAAAAGACTTTAAACCCTCAATTAATTCTTTAATTAAGGTATAACCATAAGCCGACATATTTCTAGTGCCAACAATGCCAATACATTTGGGAACCTCCAAGTTTCCATTGCCTAATTGAAATAAAACTAAAGGAGCATCTGGAATTAATTTTAATCGAGAAGGATAATTGTTTTTATCGATGGTCATTACCTTAACTTTATTTTTATTTATAAAGTCAATTTCTTCTTCAGCTCTTTCAAAATTATCGAACTTTTTAATTTGTAGGGCGGTGGCTTGACCAATACTGGGAACTTTTTCCAGCCTTTGAATTGATGCTTTAAATATTTCGGCTGGATGGCCAAAATATTTAATTAAATTTCTTCCTAAAATTGGACCCACTTGAGGCACTAGGCATAAAGCCAGATAATACTTTAAAGATTCTAAATCGTCTAAATTTGTTTTCATAAAAAAAGCCGGTTTTTGGCCGGCTTTCCTTTTTATTGGATGATGAGTTTTTCTTGCTTCAATGATTTATGGGTTTTATTATCCCAAATATCTAAAAAATAGATACCTTTTTGTAAATCCGATATTCTAAAGCTGAACTTATTAATTCCAGCTTTAACCCAATCTTCATAAATCACAAAAACCTCTTTCCCATTGATATCACGAAGGATAAATTTAAGGGTGCCGGCATTTAAATTTTCAAATACAACTGCAAAATAATCAGAACTTGGGTTAGGATATATACGGATTAGTGTAGGTTCCTGCAAAGGCTTACTTAAGCTGGGGTCTGTAGTTTGAATTCGAGAAATTATGGTTCGGTGTGATGACAGACCATAACTGCCCGCTAACCAAAAAATACCCGGTTCATTATATTTAGGTTGAATTCCTGTATAATCTCCCCAGCGTTCAATGGTATCTGTTAATACATTAACCGATTGTTCCCCATCTTTTACTCTTATGATATCCGAATATTCGAAATTTCGATTCATATACATAACCGAAGTACCACTAAAAATGGTAGAAGAGCTGTGGCTAAAAGTAATTAATGAAGACTTATCAGTTGCACCTCCACCAGCATAAGCAATATCGGGATATCCAAAATCAAAGTCATTAGAATTAATAATATTTAAGTTTGCATTATTTGAATTAACCTGAAACCAACCATGATAAATACTTGGTCTCATATTAGAATTATTAATGGTATTGCCGGCAAATTGAATGATATCATTACTATAAATAGCGCTTAAAACTCTTGCATCATTAGTAGCCAAATATTGTCCGCCCGGTTGAACTGCAGATGGCGGTAATCCATAAGAATTATCGCATTTAATAAAACGAGTACTTAGGCTTGCATTACCAGATTCTACAGAGCCTGTTATGGTATGTAAAAACATACTATCATTAGATAGGTCGCTTGGTCTTACCGATAAAAACCACGCATCGTCACCATCATAATATTGCCAAGGTTGAACAGGGCAAGAGCTCCAAGTTCTTCTACCTTGAAATTTTAAATCATTGAAAAAGTTAAACTTCAATTGATCTCCGTTAAAACCCTCTTCTTTTTTTACCTGCCAAATAATTGATTGAACAAATCCATCTTGCCAACCCGTATTATCTTTTAATAGATTTAAAGTTATGTATAAATCATTTTTATTTACTGAAATGATAGGATAATCACTCCAGGTGGTATCATTTAAATAATTGCCTTCTAAATAATAAAAATTCCAGTCACCATCAGGATTTTCAGTTTCGCTAAAGCCTACTACAATGGTGGTATTATCTGATGTTGATCCATTTAAAAAAACTACTATAAATTTTTTTGCCCAAGGATCGTAAATAACTCTAGGGTCGAAAGTACGGGTAAGGGTTGTTAAAGCTCCTGCAAAGGAAGCCAAAGACCTAGACCTTACAAGGCTACCATCAGCTCTGTTTATTCGGATATTAGAATTAATTACACTTACAATTACACCACTATCATTAACCGCAACATCATTATCATTTGGTGTTCCATTCGGAAATGATCCAATAATATTTTGATCAAATGTTGGATTGGAAGCCCCAGCCTTTTTAATTGGCAATGAGTTTGGATTCCCTTTAAAATCAGCTCTCTTTTTATCAACCAATAATTTAGAAGCCTTAAAGGCACCCATGCCGGGTTTTGGAGCTTCGGTAATTAAAAGAACACTAGGATCTAAATCCATTCTTTCTTGGGCCATGTTTACCGTTGCTATTTTATTAACAGTTCCAGATTTATTTGGCTTTTGGGAAAATGCGGCAAGACAAATAATTGATAAAAAAGAAGTTATATAAATTTTATTCCATCTCATACTATATTGAGTTATTATTCTATTCTAACAAATATACATTATCCTTGATTTATTAGCCTAAGGGTAAGTCAAGTAAAATTTAATAACAATGTTAAGGGATAACTTGTTAAAAACTGCTTTTATAAAAAAGAGCAAAAAGAAATCAATAGAGTAAATTTGTAATCACAAAAGACTTAAATTATGAATATCACTGATAAACCAACACTGAACATTAAGAGAAGAAATATTCAGATTTTATTCGATTACTTATTAGATAATAAATTAGAGTTTTCGGTAAAAGATAAAGCCTTTACTGCAGATGAATTTGAGATCAGTATTAATATTACTGAAATTAAAAAGGCTATTGCTTTTGGTGTTTTTTTAAGAGAAAACAAACTAGAAATGCCTGGTGTATATGAAGTTTCTAAAACAACTAAAAAAACTACTAATGGCAAATCAGAAGAAATCAATACAGCAGTAAGTTCAAAAGAAGAAAAAGAGCCGGTAAAAAATGAACCTGAATTAGAAAACAATGGTTTATTTGGTGCTCCCAGTAATGAAGCTCAAAATCAAGTAGAGGCTGAAAATGAGTTTAGTTTAGATTTCAGTTCTATTCAATAGTGTTAAATAAAGATCAAAAAGTACTTATCATAGGGCAAGGATTGGCTGGTACCATCCTTGCCTTTTCTTTTGAAAAAGCGGGTATTCCCTTTGAAATTTATGATGATGAATCCATTTCAAACTCAAGTAGAGTAGCTGCAGGATTATGGAATCCGATTATTGCAGGCAAATATGTTTTGGCTTGGAGGTCTAATGAATTTATTCCTTTTTTAAATCAATTTTATCCTGAACTAGAGCAAAAATTAAATACCTCATTCTTTCACCCTAAACCCATTTACAAAATTGTAATGAGTGAAAAGGAAAGAAAATATTTGAATGAAAGAAAATTTATTGAACCCGCATCAGGCTTTTTTGAAGAAGTTGAATTTGATTTAAATCCGAATTTTTTTCATAATCCAAATTTGGGTTTGGTTAAAATTAATAATTCGGGATGGTTAGATATTAATAACTTTTTAAACCAAGCAAAAGCTTATTTTATTCAGAAGAAATTTTTCATCCGCGCAAGCGAAACAGAAAAAAATGCCCCTATTTCTGAAGATGACTTAAAATGGGTTTCTGAAACCATAAGCTTTAGATCAAAAGAATACTCCAAAGTAATTTTTTGTAGGGGATATAAAGACTATCTTAATACACTAATTCCTGAACTAAAATTTAATTTAGTTAAAGGAGAAACTCTAATAATTGAAACTGAAAATTTAGGAGATCAAAAAATAATTAATGGTGGTGTTTTTATTATTCCTCTCGGCAATAATTTATACAAAGTAGGTTCTAATTATGCGTGGAATGATTTAAGTGAGCTTGAGACTGAAAAAGCCAAGGCTGAAATCACTCAAAAGTTAGAGCAATTTCTTAAAATCCCTTATAAAATTATTGAGCACAAAGCCGGAATTAGGCCTTCAACAGTAGGCAGAAAACCATTTGTAGGTTTGCACCCAAAAAATAAAAAAATAGGAGTTTTTGGTGGCTTAGGCACCCGAGGAGTAATGACAGCTCCCCTATTGGCAAAGCAATTTTGCGATTTTATTTTAGGGGATAAAACAGCTATTTTTGATGATGCTGATTTAAGACGATTATTTTAAATGCAACTCTTAACTATGTTACAGCGTTTTTTTAATATGCGAATCCAATTTTTAGTTCTATTTACAGCAATTTTTATTCTATCCTGCAAACCAGAACAGCCCGTAAACACTAAATACGGCTGCACTAATCCTTTTGCTATTAATTACATGGAAGATGCTGAAATTTCAGAACCTATTTGTTTGCAGCCTGCTTATAAAAAAAGGATTCCTGTAATATTATTCACTTCAGTAAATGAAGAAAAAACTGGGCTTTGGCTTAACCAATTATTAGAAGAAGTTGAAGCTGATTTTGGAGATAAAATAGTACGGTTAAATCTTTATACTGATATTAAAGACCCCTTTTACAAAGCTTCATTAAACTTTTTATACCCTCAGTTTGAAGGAATGGAAACGCCAAGCCTATTTATTGGGCAAGAATTATTGTTTAAAGGGGAATTAACCAATTTAGAAAATTTAAGAACAGAAATTAGCACTGCAATAAATTCGCAGTTATTAGATGAGCCATTAATATCAACCGATTCTAGACTAGTTATTAAAGGAAATACCAATGATATTTATTTTGGATGTCGTTATTTCAAAAATGTAGTAGGTGATTTTAGTGTTTCACTTTTTTTGTTAGAAGATAAAATTAAACATACTCAGGCTGGATCTAATAATCCCTTATATGAACATAATTTTGTGGTTAGGGAACAAATTACTGATGTTTTTGGCGATGCCATGGGAAACGGAGCCATTGATTCTGGTTTTGCCTATCATAGTAGTTATAGCGTGCCTTTTAATGGTGCCTATAAAAAAGAAAATTTATATTTATTAACCTTAGTTTGGAGGAAAATAGCTCTTAACACTTATGAGTTAATTAATATTTGCGCAGCAAAATAATTATTGAGCTAAAGAACCTGCAATAAAACCAGTGGTCCAAGCAGATTGAAAATTATACCCACCGGTTAAACCGTCAATATCTAAACTTTCACCTACTACAAATAAGTTGGGTATTTTTTTTACTTGCATGGTTTTAAAATCAATTTCTTTTTTATCAATTCCACCAGCGCTAACAAATTCTTCTTTAAAAGTAGTTTTACCTTCCATTATATAAATATCGCGCAAAACGGTATCTTGTAATTTAAAAAATTCTTTTTTTGATAATTCTGTCCAATCTTTATTTTCAACAATTCCAGCTCTGTGGCACAAAAATTTCCAAACCCTTGCGGGGATGTCGAAAACGGAATAATTAGTTATTGATTTTTTTCGATGATTCCAGGCAAAATCTTCAATTTGTTTTGCGAATTCATCATCATTTAAAGTTCCTGTCCAATTAATTTTAACTTTATTTTGATATTGTTTTTGAGCCAATTCAAAAGCAGCCTTTGCTGATAATTTAATTACAGCCGGACCGCTAAATCCCCAATGGGTAATTAAAAAAGGGCCTTTTTCTTTTACTTTTAATTCAGGTAATTCAATACTAACATTGGTTAATGAAGCTCCCATTAAATCGCCCCAATTAACTGATGGAATATTAAATGTAAATAAAGAAGGAACTGGATCAACTACTTTGATATCATGGTTTAGAGCCCAATTAAAAAAATTAATTTTGGGTCCGCCACCGCAAGCAATAATTAAATATTTAGAATTAAAATCCCCTTTATTGGAACGAATAATAAACTCATTTTCAATTTTATCAAAACCTTCAAAAGCCGTAGATAAAGCAAAACTGATTTTGAATTTATGAGCTTCTTTTAATAAACAATCAATAATAGTTTGCGAATCGTCAGTAACAGGAAACATTCGACCATCAGGCTCTTGTTTCAGTTTAACCCCTCTTGATTCGAACCAATTAATGGTATCCGATACATTAAAATAATTAAAAGCTTGTCTTAATTCTTTAAATCCCCTGGGGTAAAATTTAACCAATTCATTAATATCTAAAGGTGAAGGACATACATTACATCGTCCACCTCCACTAATTTTTACTTTTGATAATAATTTATTGGATTTTTCAATAACTAAAATATTGATATTAGGATAAAGGGCTGCTGCTCTAAGGGCAGAAAAAATTCCGGCGGCTCCGCCACCAGCAACAATTAAATCATAATTATTCTTCATCAGGTATTAATATTAAACCTGATTTACGCCTTAATTCTCTTTTATAAAACAAAAACAAACTTTCAGGATTCTGAATTTGATAGGTAATAACTGAATCTGCATTAATTAAAACCTTGCGGGATGTAAAATAATTACTCAAATTACTAGTATCAGCAATACCGCTAAAAATAACAGGCAATAATTCTAATTTACCCTTGCGGGATGATTCAATTATAGTTAAATGATAAAAACCATTATTTTTTGACATTGCAAAAACATTCATGGTATCTTTATCATTAATCATTTCATAAATGATAAAATCGGTTTGATAATTTAATGACTTAATATCTATGGAATCAATAATTTCAATTTTATCAGAATAGATTTTGACTTTAATTTTTTCAGCATCGCTAATAAAAGAGCTGTTTCTGATTTTATAATTTCCAATAAATTTAGTTGGAACCTTATTCAGTTTTTCGCCTGGAATTTGATCAAAATAAATTCCATCACAAGATGTTAAGAAGGCAGAAATTATAAATAAAATTCCAACTAAATTTTTCATATTATTTTAAAGTTTCTAAGCAAAAATTCATTCTTCTTATTATGGTTTCTTTACCTAATAAAGAAGCCATTTCAAAAATTGGAGGTCCGCCGCCAACACCAGAAATGGAGAGGCGAAATACTTGCATAATTTCTCCAGTTTTTCTTCCTTGCTCATTAATAACTTTATTAAAAGTTTGTTCAATAGAAGCTGCTGAAAAATCATTTAAAGCTTCTAATTCATTTTTAACCTGGGTTAATACTTGAGGAACAAATTCTTTTTTCCATTTTTTCTCAACTACAGAAGAATCAAAAGATTCAGGATCTTTAAAAAAGTATAAACCTTCTGAAATAATTTCTTTAGGAAAATTAACTTTTTCACGCATCAAAGAAATTACTGTATTTAGGTAAGAATCTGTTGTTTCAATTTGTTTTTTATTCAGCTCAATTTTACATTTTTCTGTAATATCTTCAATACTTGAATTTTGCAGGTATTGGTGATTAAACCAGAATGCTTTTTGAACATCAAATTTAGCCCCTGATTTACTTACTTTATCTAAAGAGAATTCAGAGATTAATTCATCCATAGTAAATAACTCTTTGTTATGAGAAGGATGCCATCCCAATAGGGCCAACATATTAACCACAGCTTCGGGGAAATACCCTGATTCACGATAACCAGAAGACTTTTCACCACTATTAGGATCGATCCATTCTAATGGAAATACCGGAAATCCTAAACGATCACCATCTCTTTTACTTAATTTTCCATTACCTTCTGGCTTTAATAAAAGCGGAAGATGTGCAAATTGAGGCATCACTTCTTCCCAACCCAAATATTTATATAACATAACATGCAAAGGAGCTGAAGGCAACCATTCCTCGCCTCTAATTACATGGGTAATTTTCATTAAGTAATCATCTACTACATTCGCTAAATGGTAGGTAGGCATTCCGTCAGATTTGAACAAAACCTTATCATCCATTTGAGAAGTTTGAACTACCACCCAACCTCTAATCAAATCATGAAAACGAACCTCTTCTTTTCTTGGTAATTTAATTCTAACAACAAATGGTTCGCCTGAATTTAAACGAGCCTTAACCTCATCAGAACTTAAAGTCAAAGAATTCTTCATAGATGCGCGTGATACGGCATCGTATTGAGGCGCCATACCATTAGCTTTAAGGCGTTCACGCATTTCGTCTAATTCTTCAGGGGTATCAAATGCATAATATGCATGTCCTGATTCTAATAATTGATCAGAATATTGTTTGTAAGTATCTTTTCTTTCTGATTGACGGTAAGGCGCATGAGGTCCACCATCAATACCAACACCCTCATTATAATTTATACTTAACCAATTTAAAGATTGAATAATATATTCTTCAGCCCCAGGAACAAATCGTGTTTGATCGGTATCTTCAATTCTCAATAAAAAATCGCCATTATTTTGTTTGGCAAATAAATAATTATATAGCGCCGTACGAACTCCACCAATATGCAGTGGGCCTGTAGGGCTTGGTGCAAAACGAACTCTAACCTTTCGATTCATCATTTTGCAAAGGTAATTAAAGGAAAGCAACCCTAAAAGTTATATTTGAGTCTAAGTATAAAAAGTGGTAAATTACCAAGCTGAAACATGAATAAATTATTCCTGATATTTAGTCTCTTGTTTTTTGGATTAAGTTCCAAGGCTACCCACATTGTTGGGGGAGATATTGGATATAAACATATATCAGGAGATTTATATCAAATTTATGTGAACCTTTATATAGATTGTAAAAACGGAAGTTCATTAGCCATAAATGATGATCAAATTATTGATTTAGGTTTTTATGATGTCAATAATGAATTTATTTTTGGGTTTGACCTTAGCAGAAGTGCTCCTGAAAGAGTAAAAAACTTTAATTATACCTGCGTAATTCCACCAGAAAATGCCTGCGTTGATTATTATAGATATGAAGCCAATATTACGGTTCCGAATAGCCCCGGTGGGGTTTATGTTGCTTTTCAACGTTGTTGCAGAAATGGAAGTATAACCAATCTTATTGACCCAGGTTCAGTTGGTACAACTTATTACACTTATATTCCAGAAAGAAGAGCAATAATAAATAGCACTCCCGTATTTAAAGGTCTGCCCCCTAACTTTTTATGTGTTAGCGAACCTTTAATTTATGATCACTCTGCAACTGATTTAGACGGGGATTCATTAGTGTATGCTTTAATGACTCCTTATGAAGGTGCCTCCCAATTAGCTCCTAAACCTAGTATTCCTTCTCCACCTCCTTATACCAAAGTATCATGGAGAAATAATTATTCAATTTCAGATCAATTAGGAAGGAACGGAAATTTTACAATCAATTCACAAACGGGTCAACTCACCGTATTACCCAATACTATAGGTCAATTTGTTGTTGGAATTGAAGTTAAAGAATTTAGAAATGGAAGCTTAATAAATACCACCTATAGAGATTTTCAGTTTAATGTTTTGCCTTGTGTATTCAATGTAAATCCAAATTTTAATAATTCTCAAAAATGTTCTAAAAGCGTTGATTTCACTAATACATCTACTGGAAATGGTATTACAAAATATGTGTGGAGTTTTTTAGGTGAAAATTTCGAAGACTCCTTAGAAAGCACAAATACAGGTTATACTTTTCCAACTACTGGTAAGTTTAAAGTTAAATTAACCGCTTATACCAATACTTGCTCAAGATCAATAAGCAAAGACTTTGAAATACCCGTTGACACCTTAAATTTTGCTGGGCCTGATAAAATTATTTGTTTAGGTGATACCACTTTTATTGGTAATCAGAACTTATCTGATAATTACAGATACTTTTGGGATTTTGATAATAGTATTGAAAATTTAAGTGCAAAATATACCAGGTCCTTTCCTAATTCTAATAGAAATTTAAAACTCAATTTAGTTACGGTTAGTTGCAATATTGCAGATACTTTTGCTATAAAAATAAATAACCCAAGGGCAGTTTTTACAGATAATTATATAGCACCTTGTGATGATTTAGAAGCCGAATTTAATTCGCAAAGTCCCATCAATCAAGAAGTATATTGGGAATATTTTGATGAAAGTCAAATTCAAAAATTTAATGGCAGAACAGTAAAGATTAAATTCCCAATTCAAGGTCAATATAATATTAGACAAATTGCGAGAGAAGGTCAATGTTATGACACGCTCGAAAAGTCAATAAATATTTACAATAAGAAAAATTTTGATAGTACCAGTATTTTTGAACTATGTCCAGGAGAATTTAGAAACATTAGATTAAGCGGAATTGATTATAATATTCCAACTAATATAAGCTGGAACAATACTACTGGAATAAGCGATAGCCTTTCATTAAATCCAACCCTTACCATTTCGAGGAGTTTTGACTATATTGTTAAAAAAGATTATATACGTTGCCATACTTTTGATACTTTCCAATTAATACAAAAAGAATCGCCAAGTATTTTAAGTTATACCAGAGATCATGATTTAATTTGTCCAGAAGATAGTATATCCCTATTTGTTTTTGGTGGCAATACTTATACTTGGACCCCTTCAGAAAATTTAGATAATCCTAACTCAGCTAATCCAATTGCAAGACCTAAAGAAAGCACCTGGTACATAGTTAGAGTAGATAGTAATAATGGTTGTTTTGGATTTGATTCTGTATTTGTAAATGTTTACCCCGTTTACACCCTTGAAATCCCTGAAGATACTGTAGTTTGTTTAGGTTCTCCATTGAGTTTTAATAATTTTATGCCTAATTCTAATTATTGGTTTGAGGCAGAAAATGGAGACACTTCAAAAAATCCATCTAATGAAGGAATTTATATTTTAAATTTAAAAGGTGAGTGTCAATTTTTAATTGACACGATTGAATTGCATTTATTTGAAAAAGAAGAATGTGAAGTCTTTTTTCCAAATGCATTTAGCCCAAATAATGACCGTTTAAATGATTTATTCCCATTTGATAAACGATTTAGAGAATGGTATCCAGAGTCATGCAAATATAGAAACTATCAATTGGTCATATTTAATAGATGGGGCGAGATCATATTCACTTCTACAGACCCAAATTTTGAATGGGATGGAAAATATAATAATGATTTTCCTCAATACGGAGTTTATGGTTGGTATGTTACTTATGAAGTATTCGACTATTGTAATTTAGGATATAGAAATTATTATAAAAAAGGAAATCTAACGGTAATAAAATAGTCGTATAAAATTTAGAATAATTTAAAACTATTCAGAATTGGTAAAAACATATTAGGAAAAAAAAATATCCTTACAATAGAATTAATAAAAGCAATTGCAAGGATATTTATAAATTATTTGATATAAAAACTTCTTAAGATTTCACTAGCCTCAAAAACATCGGTAAATGAATTATAAAGAGGGACTGGCGCCATACGAATAACATTGGGTTCTCGCCAATCAGTAGCAACTCCATTTTTCATTAAAAAATCGAATGCTTCTTTACCTTTATTTTGGACAAGAATAGAAAGTTGACATCCTCTTTCTTCGGCATTTTTTGGAGTAATTATTTTAAATTCATTAACGCCCGAATCTTCATTAATTTGATTTAATAAAAATTCTAGATAATTAGTTAATAAGATACTTTTGTTTCTTAAATTATTTAAACCTGCTTTATGAAAAATCTCGAGAGAGGCTCGATGAATGGCCATCGGAAAAATCTGGGCATTAGATAATTGCCATCCTTGAGCACCAGGGATTGGATCAAAACCCTTTTTCATTAAAAATCGGTCTTTTTCATTATGACCCCACCAGCCGGCAAATCTGGGTAAGGCATGATTATTAGCATGGCGTTCATGAACAAAAACACCTGATGTTCCGCCTGGACCAGAATTTAAATATTTATATGAGCACCAAACTGCAAAATCAACATTCCAATCATGTAAATTTAAAATAACATTACCAGCAGCATGAGCTAAATCAAAGCCAACCATGGCTCCTGCTTCATGAGCTGCAGCAGTTATTAATTGCATATTGAATAATTGTCCGGTATAATAATTTACACCTCCAAACATTACTAATGCAATTTCATTACCTTGTTCATTTAATATTTCAATAATATCCTCATGCCTAATGGTAAATTCTCCTTCACGAGGATGAACTTCAATTATCGCATCATCAGGCTCAAATCCATGAAAACGAACTTGAGATTCAACTGCATATTGATCAGAAGGAAAAGCACTAGCTTCCATTAATATTTTATATCTCTCAGCACTTGGTTGATAAAATGAAACCATCATAAGGTGGAGATTAGCGGTTAAATTATTCATTATAACTACTTCTTCTTTTTTTGCACCAACAATTTCTGCAGCATTTTCAGTTAAGAAATGATGGTAATACAACCAAGGATTCTTTGCATGAGTATGACCTTCAACACCTAAATTTTGCCAATCATAAAATTCTTGTTCAACAAAATCACGTGCAGATTTTGGTTGTAAACCAAGAGAATTTCCTGTGAAATATTTAACCTGCTTTTGATTAATAGTTGGAATATAAAATTCATTTCTAAAAGAAGACAGGTTATCGTTGTTGTCGAGTTGCCTAGCAAAATCAGCTGATCTTTCAAATTTCATTAGAGCAAAATTACAATAAATAAATTAGAAAAAAGCACTACCAAAAAAGGATTGAAATTAATAATTAATGTTCTTAACTAAATGAAAATTCGTGTCTTAAAAAACTTATTAATTAATATTTTGTTAAATTTATTGTTAAAATGAAAAAAAATATTATTTAATTTGAATTAATTTTACAATCCAACATCAAAAACCTCACACATGAACATTAAATTTTCAAAAGAAGAACTTCAAGAGCTTAGGAATTTTTACCAAGCCGAAATGGAGAAGGCTTCTGCCAAATTAGAGAGTATCAAAGGAGTTGTTAAAAAACTTGGTATTAATTTAAGAGGTAGAAAGCCAGTTTTAACTACAATTAAAGAAGAATTAGAGTCATTAATTCCTTCATTCTCTGGCTCAAATTCTAAAGGAAAAAGAGGAAGAAAACCATCAGCAACGAAAACTGCTGTTAAAAAAACCTCAGGAGTAAAATCAAAAAGAGGAAGAAAACCAAAAGAAGATGGTTGGACATTATTTATTTTAAGAACTTTAGGTTCATCTAAAGAACCATTAACTGCTCGCGAATTAATGGAAGCAGGAAAAAGTACATTTAAAATAAAAGATGCAAAAAGTGAAAAGGCAGCTTTAAATTCAATTCAGGCTACTTTATTCCGATTAACAAATAAATATGGTCAATTAAAAATGACTAATAAAAAAGGAACAAAATCTAGCGCTTGGACTGTTTTAGGTTCAGGTACTGATTCTGCTTCTAAATCTGCTAAAAAAAACCCAGCTAAAAAAGCAGCAGCAAAACCAGTTGTAAAAGTTAAAAAAGCAGCAAGCAAAAAAGCGGCTGTTAAAAAAACAACTAAAAGTGCTGTAAAAGCTACCGCTAAAAAAACAGCTCCTAAAGCAGCACCTAAAGCAACAGCAAGTACTAAGAAAACTTCTGCGAAAAAAGTAGTTAATAAAGTAGCTAAAACACCTGCAAAAAAAGCTGTAGTTAAAACTGCAACTGCGAAAGCTAAACCCGCTAAAAAAACAACGGTAAAAGCAAGTCCAGTAAAAGCTAAGACCACTACAAAAGCGGTTAGCAAAAAAACTGCAGCACCTAAAGTTGTTGCGGCAAAACCAGCTAAAAAAGCGGCTGCTCCAAAAGTAAAACCAGTAAAAGTAGCCAAAGCAGCTGCTCCTGCAAATACATCTAATACTGATAAAAAAGTTGAAGTAAAAAAGGCAGCTAGTAAAAAAACTAAAACTAGCACCAAACCAACACCAGTAACTAAAGTGGCTAAAGTTGCCAAAGTAACTAAGGTTGCTGAGCCTAAAGTTTACGAAGCTCCAGTTGTAGATGAAACTCCAAAAACATCTAATACCGAAACTAACAATAGTTCAGAAAATAATTCATAAAAAGAAAAGGCCCGAAAGGGCCTTTTTTATTTAACTATATTAATTTAATTCTATTTCTATTTTTTCTCATCTCCTTTTCCTTCTATACCGCTTTCGAGTTTACTTAAATTTACAATAACCCTATTCATTATATTATTCATTTTCTCAGGCTCTGTTGAATAATAATAATATGATTCTGTAAAAGTTTTACGCTCAACTTCATGCTTTTTTAAAATTAATTCATAATAAGCAGGTAAAACTTCTTTCGCAGAATCACCATAAACTCCTGCTATTCTGCTGTATCCTTCAGCTAAGTGAATGTCAGTTAAAATAGATACCATTTTATCATCATTCAAAATATTTTCAGGAATGCTTTTATTAGATTTGCATTGGAAAAAAACAAAAAAACAAAAAAGCCATAAAAGGTTTCTATTCATAATCGCAAATTAATAAATAAGATGAGCATAAAAGAAAATTTAAATAAAATAAAAAATACCATTCCTGCACATGTTAAATTAATTGCTGTTAGTAAATTTCATCCAGTCGATTCTATTTCAGAAGCATATTTGGCTCCTCATAAAATATTTGGGGAGAATAAAGTTCAAGAAATGAAAGAAAAATATGAGCTTCTTCCAAAAGATATCGAGTGGCACATGATTGGTCATTTACAAAGTAATAAGGTTAAATACATTATCCCATTTGTACATTTAATTCATAGTATAGATAGTGAAAAACTATTAATTGAAGTCCAAAAACAAGCTCAAAAACTAAATAAGAAGGTGAATGTTTTACTTCAGTTTTTTATAGCTGACGAAGAAACAAAATACGGGTTAAATTTAGAGGAAGCCGAAGAAATTTCTCGTAATTATAATGAAGGGAAATATCCAAATATCGAATTTTGTGGAGTCATGGGCATGGCCAGTTTTAGTAATGATGAAAATAAAATTAGAAATGAATTTAAAGCTCTAAAAAAATATTTCATTCTACTTAAAGAAAACTATTTTAAAGAAGAAAGTTTTAAAGAAATATCTATGGGAATGTCTGGTGATTATAAAATAGCTATTGAAGAAGGCAGTACCATGATAAGAGTTGGAAGTTCCATATTTGGATCCAGAAATTATTAAGCTTCTAGGTTTAAACTCCAAGCTTCTGGTTTGTCAAAAAATAAAATTTTGGTTTTAGCCCAAGTAATTTCAAACAACTTTGAATTTCTATACTGATTTAAATAATCTTCACTTAACCATATACTTTTGGTAAATAAAATATGAGGTTTATTAATATCTCTTAACAGTTCAAGTGACAAACAACCTTCACAAGATCTAATATTACCTTTACTTTCATTAAACACTTTTAAAAAATCTTGTACCTTATCTGGTTCAAAGGTCATTTTTACAAATCTTATTATCATTTTTCGAATTCTATTGTAATTATTGAATCTAATTTTAATCCTAATAATTTGGAAGCATTTGATTTATTTAGAGCAATTTCAAGGTAACCCGAGCTGTTAAAATAAATTAATTTTTCGCCTACCAGAACTTCCCCATAAAAATTATTGATGGATCTGTGTTTCTCAAATCGTCCGAGATATAAAGTAAAATTTCTTCCCTGACCAATTTTTTCAAATAAGCTTTTTGAAATATTAGTAATTACATTACCATAATGATCGATATATAAAACAGTACCTCTTAAATCATCTCCATCATAGGTAGGTTCAATTGGCAATAGCTGTTTAATATCTTCTGATTTTTCACCTATTTCATTAAGGGGAATTTGATCTATTAGCTTTCTAACTATTAATGGAAAAAAATCTTTTAAAGGAAAATTTGTATTTGGAATTTTAATTTTATAATAAACTGGATTAAAGTTAGAAAAAGCTAAAGAAAATACTCCATTATCAGGTCCAATGAAAATTTTACCATTAACTTCGATTAATAAAGCATATTTGTTTACGAAAACGTCATCATCTATACTAACTAGGTTAATGCTATTTGTGGGTAAGTCGTCGAAAACTTGTTTTATGACAAATGCTGCAACTCTAATATTAAAAACAGGGATTTCGTGCGTTACATCTATCACTTGATCAGAACTTTGCAGAAACTGAGCTAAAGCCAATTTTACTTGAGCTATGCGGTAACTAGTAGTTCCCAAATCAGATATTAGAGTGATATAAGCCACAAAAGTTTTTTTTGGTTATTTTTGAGTGCAAATTTATCAAGAATTTAATTGAGCGAGAAAAATATTATTTTAGACGAGGTGGATCCACAAGAATTGTGGGGACCAAACAATGCTAATTTGGATCATATAAAATCCAGATTTCCAAAACTTAAATTTATTAGCAGAGGCAATATTGTTAAGGCTACTGGTGATCAAGATGAACTGGAACAATTTGAAAATATTTTCAATTCCATCTTAAAATTTGCCCGCAAATACGGCAATATTTCAGAAAATCGATTTATTGATTTTTTGCAATTACATCCCGCAAGGGAACAAGATAATGGCAAAACAATTAATGAAGAAGAACTTTTGAAGAATCCGGCTGATGATGAAATTTTGGTTTTTGGACCAGGTGGCAAACACATAAAAGCTAGGACCGAAAATCAAAAAAAGCTGGTTGATTTTTCAAAAAGTAATGATATTGTTTTTGCAATAGGTCCTGCTGGAACAGGTAAAACCTACATTGCTGTAGCGCTTGCTGTAAAAGCTTTGAAAAATAAACAAGTTAAACGTATTATTTTAACAAGACCTGCTGTAGAGGCCGGAGAAAATTTAGGTTTTTTACCTGGTGATCTAAAAGAAAAGGTAGATCCATACTTAAGACCTTTGTATGATGCCTTGGATGATATGATTCAAGCTGAAAAACTGAAGGTTTTTGTAGAAACTCGAATAATTGAGATTGCTCCTTTGGCATTTATGCGCGGAAGAACCTTGGATAACTGTTTCGTGATTTTAGACGAGGCCCAAAATGCCACTGATATGCAGCTGAAAATGTTTCTTACCAGAATAGGTCCTAATGCAAAAGTGATTGTAACTGGCGACTTAACTCAAATAGATTTACCAGTAAAAATTAAATCAGGTTTGCCTAAAGCATTAAAAATTTTAGATGATATTAAAGGAATTAAAGTAGCTTATTTAACTGTAAATGATGTAGTTAGACATAGACTTGTAAAAGAAATCATTAAAGCCTATGATAATAACCACGAGTCTGCTTAATTTGAAACTTAAAGGGGAAACGAGAGATGAATGAAAATTCTTTAATTGCAACAAATTATTTTTTTAAAAATCAAAAATCATTTTACCGCGGTAAAGTGAGGGATGTGTACCAAATCAAAGAAGATTTATTGGTAATGATAGCCTGTGACCGGATATCTGCTTTTGACCATGTATTACCAAAAGAAATTCCTTTTAAAGGTCAAGTATTAAACCAAATAGCTTCATTTTTTTTAGATTTAACAGCTAAGGAAATTCCTAATTGGAAAATCGCCACACCAGATCCTAATGTAACTATAGGAATGAGATGTGATGCCTTACCTGTAGAAATGGTAATTAGAGGTTATTTAGCTGGGCATGCTTGGCGTTTATATAAAGACGGAAAGAGGGAGATTTGCGGAGTTAAAATGCCGAATGGTTTAAAAGAAAATGACCGCTTACCTGAACCCATTATTACACCGACAACAAAAGCACATGCAGGGCATGATGAAGATATTTCTTTGCAGGAAATTTTAGACCAAAAACTTGTAAAGAAAAAAGATTTAGATACCCTAGTAGATTATACCCAGAGGTTATATCAAATTGGTCAAAATTGGGCTGAGAGTCGAGGATTAATTTTAGTTGATACTAAATATGAATTTGGCCTATCGGCTGATAAAAAAGTAACTTTAATTGATGAAGTTCATACACCAGATTCTTCTCGTTATTTTTACAAAGACAATTATGAAACAAACCAACAAAAAGGATTGCCTCAAAAGCAATTATCTAAGGAGTTTGTTCGTCAATGGTTAATCGAAAACGGCTTTCAAGGCCTAGAGGGTCAAAGAATACCTGAAATGTCAGAAGAATTTACCCAATCTGTAACCGATAGATACATCGAGTTATTTGAAAAAGTAACTGGTCAAAACTTTGAAAAAAGAAGTTATGATGATGTATTAAATACTGTTGAATATAATATTAACCACTATTTAGAGTCTCATCCTTAAACAATAAACCGCCTATGAAGAAATCTTTAATTGTACTTTCCCTTGTAAGTTCATTTTTCAGCGCAAGCGCCCAAATGGTTAGCACCCATGCTGGTCAGCCTGGAACCCCAGGTTTTAATACCGGAACCGAAACCATTGCCAATGCATCTTTTACCTCGCCTTGGGGAATTGCCATTATTAAAACTGGCAGTTTTGCGGGTTATATGTATGTTGCAGAACATGGTGGCCATAAAATTAGATTATTAACTCCTACCTCAATTTACACAAGAGGTGGTTGGGCATCAGACCCAAGCTCACCAGGAGCAGCAGATTATATTAATCAAAACGGTATTAATTCAAGGTTTAATGCACCTTCAGGAATTGATATTGACGCATCCGGAAACTTATATGTTGCTGATTATAATAACCATGTTATTAGAAAAGTAAGTGCTTTTACAAGTGTTGGAAATGTGCAAGCGATTTCTACCCTTGCGGGAGAAGCACAAACAAATTCACCAATGGGAGGGTATGAAGATGCAACAGGTTCAAACGCCCGTTTTTTATTTCCAACCGATGTAGCTGTAGCAGCTGATGGAAATATTTATGTTGCTGATGCCGGAAACCATTGTATCAGAAAAATTACCCCAAACGGGGTGGTTACTACCCTTGCGGGAAATGGATTCGAAGCTCCAGGATTTAGAGATGGTAATGATACTAATGCTCGTTTTTATAATCCAATTGCAATTGAAGTATTAGATAACAATACTTTATTAGTAGCAGATGCTTTTAATCACCGAATTAGAGCGATAAATATTAATACTGGAGCAGTTACAACTTATGCAGGAAGTGGAACTAGAGGTGCACTTGATGGAAGCATTAGTACTTCTCAGTTTAGAACTCCATCTGGATTAGCAGTAGATGCTTTTGGATCTGTATATGTAGCTGAAGGTTTTGATGGACAAGCTAATACTATTAGAAAAATTTCTAATGGTCAGGTAAAAACTATTGCTGGTGAATATCAAACTTTTGGAACTACGGATGAATTTGAAACATTAGCCCGATTCTACCGTCCATTCCACATGTCGTTTGATGAAACTGGTAAAATTTTATATGTTGTAGATCAAGAAAATCATAGTATTAGAAAAATTGATTTTAAACCTATCATCGATTTTTCAGCAAGCAGCACTACTCCTGTTTTAAACCAGGTAATTACTTTAAATTCTCAAGTAAAAGGAGAAGCATCTAATTATACATGGACGATAACTCCAAGTACTTTTGCATATGAGAGCGGATTTAATGCTAATTCAGCAAATCCTCAAATTAGCTTTACTGCAACAGGAACTTATGAAGTAAAACTAGAAGTAAGTAATGATTTTGGATCTGATGTAGAAACCAAAACTGCATACATTACTGTAGGTAGCAGTGGTACATCACCAGTTGCAAGTTTTGATGTAGACAAATTATCAGGTGTACCAAATTTAACCTTATTTTCATTTACTGATAAATCTACCAATAATCCAACCTCTTGGGAATGGACCTTTAGCCCTAACAATGTTAATTTTAGTGCCAATAGTTCAGCAACCAGTCAAAATCCTCAATGTACCTTTACAGCTACTGGAATTTATGAAGTAAAATTAAAAGCTTCAAGTGCTAATGGAAATAGCACCAGTCCTTCTAAATTCATAAATATTAATCCAGTAAGTGTGAAAGAAGTAAATTTTGAAGAATTATTTAATCTTTACCCGAATCCAAATAATGGAAAATTTACCTTAAGTTTTAATGAGGTATTATTCTCAGAAAATTTTGAAGTAAATATTTACGATATTAATGGGAAATTAATCAAAACAGAAAAAATCAATTCTGCAGAGAAAAATCATGAATTTGATTTAAGCCAAGCTGCAAAAGGAATTTATTTGATCAAAATTAAATATGATGATCACATAAGTAGCAGTAAAATAATTATTCAATAAAAATTAAATCCCGCTTACAAAAGCGGGATTTTTTTTGTCTAATTATTAATTATATAAAAGCTCAAGATTTTAATAAGCTCGGAATTAACCATAACCATAAGAAAAATATACTTAAAAAAAGGAAAAAAACGCTACCATGCCAATGTAAAAGATTAAAAACGAGGTAAAAAACAGAACTTAAAAACAAAGCTAGTTTAATATGATCTGTTATTATTTTATCTGTTTTTTTAAAATATCTAATAATATAACTTAACAAGAAAAATCCGGTGGCCAAATACATCAAATAATCTGGGATAGGGAAATTTAGAAATGCCAAAAGAGATAATCCTAGAAGAAAAAAAGCAGAAATATAAATTGGGAACCAAATTTGAACAGACGCTTTTTTAAAGTGAAAATATATAGAAATAAAAAAGCTAAAATAACTAACAGAAAAAATTAAATCTCCCCCTGGCCAATGCGTAATCTTAAAAAGCATAGCAATAAAAGCTAAAATTAGGGATAACCAAACTCCAAAATTGGCTTTAGAAAAAATTAAAAGAATTAAAATACTTACTGAAAACAATGCCACCAGTAAATTTTTATTGAATTCAAAATGCCTAAGAATTATTGCAATTGATAATATTAATAATCCAATTTTTTGATTAAAATTAAGCTCTAGTTTATTGTTTAGCATTTTTAATAAATGAATTTAATTATTGTTAATAGGATGTGTTAAGTCTTTTTTATTAAATGATTTAAAAATCTGGACATCCTAAGGCTCTATACTTTTTTTTCTTCTTTTTCCTAAAAATACCCTTATTATTTTTAGGTTTGGCTTTAGGATTTTCTGTTGAATTGGAGTTTAATTGATTTTCATTTACACATTCTTTAGGGGCAGGTTTAGTATCAATCCAAACTGAATCAATAGTAGTTGTGGTTTTATTACTTTGAGAAAAAACAGGTTTCACAGAAATGCCCAAAATGGATAAAAAACTCAATCCATAAAAAAGTATTTTCTTATACCAAATCCACTGAATACCATCTGCAATTTCTTTTTGGTCAAAAATACCACAAGATCCTTTTTGGTAAATCGTTAATAATTCTTCCCATGATTTTCCTCTATAGTCAACTATGTTTTTAGAACATGATTTACAATAATTATCTCCATTATTATTCTTTAATGAATTTAAACTCATAGGGCAAGGGCTGGAGATTCTCAGGGTTTTATTTGAAGATAAATCGTTCATTAGCAAATGAATTAATAGATCTAAGTTAAGAAATTTTATCCAATTAAAAAATTTCTTTATTAAATAAACCCCGAGAATCTCCCTTTAAATATTAATTAATTTCAAATTTCATTTTCGTTTTTTAACCCCTTTATTAATCTTATTTTTATTTCCTTTTAAAACCTTTTTTTCTTCACCATTTAATTTACGCTGCACTTTTTTTACGTCTTCTGATGGTGGTAAATTTTCTGGAGTTATTCCTCTTTTTCCCAACATCTTTCTAACAGCTAAATTATTATCAATATGTTCGCCTTCAATTTTTTTATGGCCATAGAGATCTTTTATAGTAACATTTAAACCGGTCATTTCAGCGGCTAAATCCTTAGCTTTAATGCTTATGGTAGGTAAAAAATCAGCCAGAGGTCTTGCTTCAGGGATTCCAAATTTCCGCTTCAAAGAATTTGTATTAAAATTGAATAAGGCATGATCGCCTTTACTTCTAATTAATGCAAATCCTTGATCGTCAACTCCTCTTTCATATAAAATTCCAGATAATTGTTTTTCAGTTTCGCTTAGTTTTTCCCTGGCTTTTAATCGTTCAAAATCTAAGAGGCGTTGTTCAATAATTTCTGCTTTTCTAGTTTGAACTGCAAAATAATTCTGAGCAAAAGCTATTTCCTTTTTTCGACTATCACCATTTTGAGCAATTAAATAACATGCGTAGCGAGTTAATAATATATCTCCTATATCTTTTTCAGTATTGGAGCCTATTCGGACCATTTTCCTGACGTCAGGAAAATGGTATGGAATTTCTTCACCTGCGTTAATACAAGATTATTTAGCTTTTTGAATAACCTTTTCAAAGTTTTCCCATTTAGTGTAACCTAATAGGTTTTGTAAATCTCTTGCACTCCAGCATTCAATACCTTGTACTTCAGATGCCACAGACTCAAAGCAAGAAAAAAGATGGTGTATTTCTTCTGATTTCATAATTAAAATATTTAAAATATGGTTTATTGATATTGATTTTTTTAAGTAATGATAAAGGTTTAGACCATTTTCCTGACGTCAGGAAAATGGTCAGGAATGAATAAGATGAAATAAGTCGATATTATAATAATTTTATAAAAATTAGTGCAATATTTAAAGCTATCAAGAAATACTCGAATGCAGAAAATGTTCTCTTTACCACTAAGTTTATTGGTTAAAGAGAGAGACAAGATTATATTTATTGCTTTCATAATTATTAAATTAAAAATATTGAATATAAGTGCTTTTATTGCTTCAGTTAATTCTAAATTTATCAGTAATGACAAAGCTTAAGACCATTTTCCTGACGTCAGGAAAATGGTAGAAAATCAATTTGTAAAATTGACCTTTTATTAAAAATTTTTTATTAAAAAATGAGCCATTTTCAAGGTTTAAAAAATTCCTTTTTTTATTAATTAATATCATAGTTTTCAAGTTAAAAAAATGAACAATTGACCTTAATTAAAAATTAAAATCATTTGATTTTTATTCAATAATGACAAGGGTTCAGACCATTTTCCTGACGTCAGGAAAATGGTCTGATATTGTTAGTGGTAAATCCGTTGAAATAGACCACATTCATCTTAAATAAAATTCTATTTAGTTTAAATCTTCAAAATAGAATAAAACGAATTCTAAAAATAAATTATATTTTCTATTTGAAAAAATATATGAAAGGAAAGACTTTGAAAAAGCTTGGAAATAGAGGAAAAAAAAACCACTACATATTAGTGGTTCTTTTTAATTTTATGAATGAGGGGATTTAATCAATTTTTAACACAGCCATAAAAGCTTGTTGAGGGATTTCTACACTACCTACTTGGCGCATTCGTTTTTTCCCTTCTTTTTGCTTTTCTAAAAGCTTTCTTTTCCTTGAGATATCACCACCATAACACTTCGCTGTAACGTCTTTTCTTAAAGCAGAAATTGATTCTCTAGCAATAATTTTTTGGCCGATACCTGCTTGGATAATAATTTCAAATTGTTGACGAGGAATAAGTTCTTTTAATTTTTCACAAATCTTTTTACCCCAATCATATGCTCTATCTTTATGGATAATTGCAGATAAGGCATCAACTGCTTCTTTATTAACAAAAATATCCAACTTAACTAAAGAAGATTCCATATAACCAATTGGATGATAATCAAATGATGCATATCCTTTCGAAATGGTTTTTAATTTATCAAAGAAATCAAACACGACCTCAGCTAGAGGCATTTCGAAGTTTAATTCTACCCTACTGGTGGTTAAATAAACCTGATTTTTTAAATTACCTCTTTTGTTAATACAAAGCGACATAATAGCTCCAACGTAATCAGATGAAGTAATTATTTGTGCTAAAATATAAGGTTCTTCTACTTTTTCAATTTTGCTAGGATCTGGTAAATCAGAAGGATTATTAACAATTAATTTTTCGCCTTTCGTAGTATAGCAATGGTAAGATACGTTTGGAACTGTGGTGATTACAGTCATATTAAACTCACGTTCTAAACGTTCTTGAATAATTTCCATGTGCAACATACCTAAGAATCCACAACGGAATCCAAAACCAAGGGCTGCTGAAGATTCAGGCTCAAAAACTAAAGCGGCATCATTCAACTGTAATTTATACATGGATTCACGAAGCTCTTCGAAATCTTCCGTATCTACTGGGTAAATACCAGCAAATACCATTGGTTTTACATCTTCAAATCCTTTTATTGCTTCTAAAGTTGGATTTTCAACCCTTGTTAAGGTATCTCCCACTTTAACCTCACGGGCTTCTTTTATACCAGATATTATATATCCTACATCCCCAGTTTTAACTTCAGCTTTTGCTTCGCGATCTAATTTTAAAATACCTACCTCTTCAGCAAAGTATTCGCGGCCAGTAGCCATAAATTTTACTTTATCACCTTTTTTTATGCTGCCGTCAACTACTTTAAAGTATGCAATAATTCCTCTAAATGAATTAAATACAGAATCGAAAATTAAAGCTTTTAATGGAGCATCTGGATTTCCTTTTGGAGCTGGAACACGATTAACAATGGCTGCTAAAATATCCATTACCCCTAAACCTGTTTTTCCAGATGCAGGAATAATATCATTAATATCACAACCAATTAAATCTATAATCTGGTCCATTACTTCTTCAGGCATTGCACCTGGAAGATCCATTTTATTAAGTACCGGAATAATTTCTAAGCCGTGATCTAATGCTAAATATAAATTGGATATGGTTTGGGCTTGAATTCCCTGTGTTGCATCTACAATTAATAAGGCGCCCTCACAGGCCGCAATAGAGCGCGAAACTTCATATGAAAAGTCAACGTGACCCGGAGTATCAATTAGATTTAATATATAATCATTGCCCTCAAACTTATAATTCATTTGAATGGCATGTGATTTAATGGTGATACCTCTTTCTCTTTCGAGATCCATATCATCCAAAACCTGTGCTTGTAAATCTCTTTTACTAATGGTACTGGTGTACTCTAATAACCGATCGGCCAAGGTACTTTTACCATGGTCGATATGGGCAATAATGCAAAAATTGCGGATTTTATCCATCTTACTGCAAAAATACGACTTTATCGGGTCTTTTGTTGGGATTTTCTGAAAATACTTGAGGTTAATTCAGAAATTAACTGAATATATTCAAAATAAAATCGTGAAAGAAATGGAGCTATTCAGAATTAATTCTTGTTGATTTTTTTGGTTTGTTTGTAAGATACCCCGTCAGATACGGTTAATACTTCAATCAAATACACTCCAGCAGGTAAATCCTGCAAATTGATGTTTAGATCTTTAGATAGGCCAGTAAATTCAAATTTACGAGACTCTAACATTTCTTTACCTAATAAATTTTTAACTTTTACTTCTACCTGAGCTGAAAATGAGCTTTGAGGCAACATAACCTCAATGGTAAGAGTATTAATAACCGGATTTGGATAGAAGCGTAAATTAGGGTTCTTCTCTCCTGCTATTGCTAGCTTCAACGGAGAAGATCCGAAACTTAAAATTACTAATGTTAAAATAAATAGTAAGCGTTTACCCATATAACTTATTGCAAAAATATAAAAATAAATATCAAAAACTCAAATTTTTATGAATCTTTTTTTTCTTTAGACTAAAATCAAAGCAAAAACGTTGCCTTAATTTTATATTTTTTTGCTTGCGCGATATAATCTGTCGTTAATTGCCAATCCTAAACCAAAATTTGGAGCGGGTTGGGCAATAATAAAATCGGCCTGGCTGCGGTCTAACTCACGCAGGTAATGAAATAAATTGGCTGCAGCTTCTTTGAAATCTCCATTTGGACTTAATATCCATTGTTTACCTAAAACCTTATGAAATGGTAAATTTTCCTTAAATCTTAAATAAACAACATTAGGGTTATGCTTAATTTCATCAGAAATTTCTTCATCATTCAATAAATGCATACGTTTTTTAGGAGAATAATGGCTATCGAGTTGGCCAGGAGCAAGAGGATTGCTGTGTTGATTTAAGTTTAGCCTTACACTTCCCGCAAGGGTATTATTTATTTCTTCTAAACTTAAGGCCCCTAAACGAAGAATTTGAGGATTTTCATAATCATCAAAACCAATAATGGTAGACTCAAGGCCCATTTCTGAATGGCCCCCGTCTAGAATATATTCAATTTTATCACCTAATTGATCGTTTACGTGCGAAGCTCTGGTAGGACTAACATAACCAAAAGGATTAGCGCTCGGAGCTGCTAAAGGAAATGCTAATTTTTTTAATAACTCTAGGGTCAAATGATGATTAGGCATTCTAATACCCACTGTATTTAGTCCAGAACTTACCAAATCAGGAATAAGGTCAGATTTATTAAGGACCAATGTTAAAGGTCCCGGCCAAAATTTTTCTGCTAAAAACATTGCCATTGCAGGAATATTTTTAGCATACTGCGATAATTGATCAATACTTGAAATATGAACAATTAAAGGATCGAAATGAGGTCGATTTTTTGCTTCAAAAATACCCGCTACGGCCTTTTCATTTAAGGCATTGGCAGCCAATCCATATACCGTTTCAGTGGGTATAGCCACCAATTTTCCCGCAAGGAGCAAATCAATGGCTTTATGAATATCTTTACCAATTTCGGCCATGGATTATTCCATTCCCTCTCTTCTTAAACCGTATTTCTCAATTTTATTATACAGGTGACTTCTTTGTATATCAATTTCGGCAGCAGTTTTAGCGATATTCCAAGAATTTTTCTTGAGCTTTTCTTCAATAAAATTTTTCTCTGCAAAATCTTTAAAATCTTGAAATTTATCGAACATTTCATAAATAGTTCGAGCTGAGTTTGGTCGGTTTGGATTGGCATAAGAAACCACATCAGTATCCGTAATTTTAGCTCCAGAGAGAATTACTAAACGCTCAACCACGTTACGTAACTCACGTATATTACCAGACCAGTTAATGCTTTTTAGAGCCTCCATAGCTTGAGGGGTAAAGGTTTTTCTGCTTAAACCTCCATCTTCACAAATTTCTTTTAAGAAACGGTCGGCTATTAATGGAATATCATCAGCACGCTCATTAAGAGTAGGAACGTGAATTAAAATTACACTTAATCGGTGGTATAAATCGAGGCGGAAATTTCCTTTGTCAATTTCGACCAATAAATCTTTATTGGTAGCGGCAACAACACGAACATTTACATCAATTTCTTTATCACCACCAACACGAGTTATTTTACTTTCTTGCAAAGCTCTCAAAACTTTAGCTTGCGCAGAAAGACTCATATCACCAATCTCATCTAAAAACAAAGTTCCACCGTTGGCTTGCTCAAATTTTCCAATTCTTTGTTTAACTGCTGAGGTAAAAGAGCCTTTTTCATGACCAAAAAGCTCAGATTCAATTAATTCACTAGGAATTGCGGCACAGTTAACCTCGATAAGTGGACCAGCAGCGCGATGAGATTTTTCGTGAATCCAGCGTGCTACTAACTCTTTACCTGTTCCGTTTTCGCCAGTAATAAGTACTCGAGCTTCGGTAGGTGCCACCTTTTCAATGGTATTTAAAATGGTTTGAATAGCGGGTGATTCACCAATAATTTCGCGGGTTTTAGAAACTTTTCTTTTTAAAATTTTAGTTTCAACCACCAAATTATTTTTATCCATTGCATTTCGCAGTGTAATTAATAATCGGTTTAAATCAGGTGGTTTAGAAATAAAATCATAGGCGCCTTTTTTAGTTGCTTCGACAGCGGTTTCTATGGTACCATGCCCACTAATCATGACAAAGGGAGTATCTGGAGAAACTTCAGCAGCCTTAGTTAATACCTCCATGCCATCCATTTTAGGCATTTTAATATCGCATAAAACTACTTTATAATCGTTATTTTTTATTTTCTCTAAACCTTCAGCACCATCAGCAGCCTCGTCTACCTTATAACCTTCATATTCTAGAATTTCTTTTAAGGTAGAGCGAATGCTCTTTTCATCATCAACTATTAATATTTGGCTCATAGATTTTATTTTGTTCTAAAATAATGCAATTATATGATAATCAAAATTTGGTGGACGAATAAGCCGGGTTCTGTATTAAATTCATTAAAAAATGAATTTTAGCCATTATTTATCTGGGCTTATTATTACTAATAAGCTCTATCGACCTACCCTCTCCGGCAAAATAAGGCGAGCCGCCTTACCGGCAAAACCGACCGGAGTTTATTTGGTCTTTCAACCCATAAGGTTTACCCCTTTGCTTGTCGCCAAGCTAAAGCGTGAGCTCTTACCTCACATTTTCACCCTTACCTTGCAAGCAAGGCGGTTATTTTCTGTGGCACTTTCTTTCCGAATAAAATTCGAAACTTCTCGTTAAGAAGTATGGCGCTCTTTGTTGCCCGGACTTTCCTCACTGCCTTTAAACAGCGCAATGGCCTTGTCCACCATGGGCAAATTTATAAATATTAGGCCATATTACCGAATTATTAAATGGAACTCGGAAAATTCAAATTTTGCTGCGATAAATAATTGTAGATTTCTTCTTGACTTCTTATGTTATTTGCTGATTTATCGCGGTAACGATTTAATCTCGATTCTTCAACAATTCTTGCTTTTACAGAATCGCTCCATTGAATCTCCATTATATCACGGATTTTTTGTTTTACCTCAACATTTAATATTGGAAAAGCAATTTCTATTCTACGATCTAAATTTCTCCCCATCCAATCAGGCGAACCCAAGTACATTTTTTCTTTGCCTGCATTAGCAAAAATAAATACCCGAGCATGTTCTAAAAATTTATCGATAATACTAATTACTTCGATATTTTCTGATAAGCCTTCTTTTCCCGGTATTAAACAACAAATTCCTCTAACAATTAATCTAATTTTTACACCTTCTGCCGATGCTTCATATAATTGAGCAATAACTTCCTCATCAACTAATGAATTCATTTTAGCAAAAATATATGCCGGCAAACCCTTCTTTTTATTGCGAATTTCAGTTTTAATTAATTTAATAATTTCTGGTTTCGCATAAGTTGGAGACACCAAAAGATGCTTAAATTTATAATTGATTTTGGGGAAATTATTGATGAAGCTAAATAATTTAACTACTTCCGAGGTAATTCTTTTATCAGCGGTAAAGATCCCGAAATCGCAATATAAACGCGCAGTTTTACCATTATAATTACCGGTACTTAAATGGGCATAATGTACCGTTCTATTATTTTCTCTTCTAAATATTAAACATGCTTTTGCATGAATTTTTATACCTGGAATTCCGAAAATTACTTTTGCCCCAGCCTCTTGTAATTTACCGGCCCAATATAGATTAGACTCTTCATCAAATCTGGCTTGAAGCTCAATAACGGCGGTAACTTGTTTCCCATTTTTAACTGCATTAATTAATGCATTTACCACATTAGAATGTTTTGCTACACGGTATAAAGTAATTTTTATAGCATAAACCTGTGGATCAATTGCGGCTTCTCTTAAAAATCGAATGACATAATCAAAAGAATGATAAGGATGATACAAAACCCTATCCTTTTCTTTAATAATGGGAAACATTTCATAAGATTCTTCAAATTCTGCAAGTGGTAATTGCTGCATAGGTTTGTTGCGCAATTTTTCAGAACCTACCTGAGGAAAATCCATAAAATCTTTGAAATTATGATAACGCCCACCAGGAATTAAACCTTGTTTTGATAAACTTAGTTTACGCATGAGAAATTCTAATAAATCCGTTGGCATTTCTTCGTCATAGATAAACCGAACGGGAATTCCTTTTTTCCTTAACATTAAACTTTTGGTAATACGTTCTTGAATATTCTCTGATAAATCATTGTCCATATCCAATTCTGCATCCCTAGTCATTTTTATAGTGTAGGCTTCAAATTCTTCATAATCCAAATTAGAAAATATTTCATCTAAAGAATTTCGAATAACATCATCTAATAAAATAATATGGGTTTTATCATTTTTCTTAGGTAAAATAAAAAAACGAGAAATTACACCTGTTGGCACCTCAATTAAAGCATATTTATTTCGAGGAACACGATCAGGCCTAGTCATTTTAATCGATAGGTAAATGGATTTATCTTTTAAAAACGGGAACTCTCGCAAATGATCTAAAATTACCGGAAATAAATTAGATAAAACCTCCGTCTTGAAATATCTTTTTACTTCTTTTTTCTGTTCATCGTCTAGTTGTTTCTCATTTATGATAAATATATTCTCTTTAGCTAATTGCTTTAAAATATGATGTTCATAAATATCATTGAAACGGTCTTGCTGTTTAACTACAATGGATTGAATTTGGCTCAATAACTCCATGGTAGCCTCCATTTCTTTTGATTTAGCCTTACGTTGAACCCTCAATAATCTTCTTACACTGGCCACTCTTACTCTAAAAAACTCATCCATATTGGATGAAAAAATAGCTAAGAATTTTAATCGTTCTAAAAGTGGAACACTTTTATCCATGGCTTCTTGCAAAACCCTTTCGTTAAAAGACAACCAACTTAATTCTCTATTAATTAATTTGAGTTTCTTTAATTTTTTTTGTGGAATTACTTTAGGTATATCTTTAATTACAAGCGCTTTCATAAATACTATTTAAATGTCAACCTAATATATGTTGGTAAATGATCGCTATAACCACCCAAATACTTTTTGCCCACATAGGTTCTAAATGGATTACCTTTAAATTTACCTTCTTGTTCTCTAAGTCGATTATCGGTGACAATTTGAGCGGTATCGGTGCTTAAAGTCCAACCCTTTTTTCTTTCAGTTAAAGAGCAGTTTACCATAAATTGATCAAAAATAAACCAATTAGAACGGTAAACTAAGGTGCCTTGACCTGAATTTTGCCATGATTGACTTAAATTTTTTAAGCAATAATCTCCTCCTTTTAAAAGAGTTTGTATACTTGAATCAGATGGTTCATCGTTAAAATCGCCACAGGCAACAAAATTGGTTCTTTCATCTGCGGTTTTATGCAAAGAATCTACTACATGAGAAAGGGTTTGAGCAGTAAAAATACGCTCCATTATTGAGGTATCACCTCCTCTTCTAGAAGGCCAATGATTTACCGAAAAAATTAAACGTGAATTTTGTTTTTTATCAGCCTTAATGATGAATTCACCAAATAATAAATCTCGGGTAGTTTCTCCCGTTGGTAAAAAAACCGGATAAATATATGCTGCAGTTAACCTAAGAACTTCAGGTTTATAGAGTATTGCATTATCAATACCTCTTTTATCAGGCGAATCAAAATGAATAATTCTATAATTCGCTTTTTTAAGCTTAGGATGTTCTACCAATAAATTTAAAACAAATGAATTTTCAACTTCACATAATCCAATAATATCAGGAAGGTTTTTATCAATCATTAAAAAAACCTCCGCAATACGATCTAATTTAGCGTTTAAACGAGATGCATCCCATTCTAAATCTCCTTTAGGAGTAAAATCATCATCAAAAGAATTACGCCGGTCACTTGTATCAAATAGATTTTCAACATTATAAAAAGCGATACTCATTGATTTTTGAGCTTTAACTGGTAATAAAGCGCAGAATAAACATAATACTAAAATGCAAAACACTCTTTTCATACTTTTGCGAAAATACCCTATTTTATTGAACTCTAATGTTAAATTTTTCTTTGAGTTATTTATATTTTTCTTTCTGCGACTAAAGACCTAATTTTGCGCACTTTTAAAAAAATTATGACTCTTATAAAGTCGATTTCAGGAATCAGAGGAACCATAGGTGGAGCTCAAGGTGAGGGTCTAACTCCCAATGATATTGTAAAATTTACTGCGGCGTTTGGCCAGTGGTTATTGAGCAAAAATCAAGGTAACAAAATTGTAATAGGAAGAGATGCGCGAATCTCGGGTGAAATGGTAAATGCTCTTGTAAGCGGAACCCTTGTAGCCCTTGGATTTGAAGTTATCGACCTAGGCTTAAGCACTACTCCAACAGTAGAGCTTGCCGTACCTGGCGAAAAAGCAGCTGGGGGTATAATACTTACTGCTTCACATAACCCAAAACAGTGGAATGCCTTAAAACTTTTAAATCATTTAGGCGAGTTCATTTCTGGAACAGATGGAGAAGAAGTACTTGATTTAGCAGAGAATGGAAAAATTCAATATGCTTCTATCGAAAAAATCGGGTCCATTAAACAAGACCATACCTGGTTAGATAAACATATAGAAATGATTTTAGCATTACCTCTGGTAGATGTTAAAGCCATTAAATCTAAAAATTATAAAATAGTTGTTGATGCAGTAAATTCAACCGGTGGAATTGCGGTTCCAAAACTATTAAAAGCTTTAGGAGTAAAAGAAATTATTGAAATGTATTGCACTCCAGATGGCAAGTTTCCGCATAATCCAGAGCCATTACCAGAGCATCTTTCCGCAATTTCTGGAGAAGTAAAATTTACTAAATCCGATTTAGGTATTGTGGTAGATCCGGATGTAGATCGTTTGGCCTTAGTTTCTGAAGATGGAAGTTTCTTTGGTGAAGAATATACCTTAGTTGCCGTAGCAGATTATGTTTTAAAGAATAAAAAAGGCAATACGGTTTCAAACCTTTCTTCTTCAAGAGCCTTAAGAGATGTTACTGAAAAACATGGCGGAACTTATTCTGCTTCAGCTGTTGGAGAAGTAAATGTGGTGAGTTTAATGAAGGCTACAGATTCTGTAATTGGGGGCGAAGGTAATGGAGGAATTATTTATCCTGAATTACACTATGGTAGAGATGCTTTAGTGGGCATAGCTTTGTTCTTAACTCATTTGGCTAAATTCGGAAAAACCGCTTCAATACTAAGAGAAACTTATCCAGATTATCATATTTCTAAAAATAAAGTTCAATTAACCGATGATATTAATTTAGATGAGTTAATGGACAAAATAAAATCCAAATACAAAGCTCAACCTATTAATGATATTGATGGAGTAAAAATTGAATTTGATAAAGAATGGGTTCATTTAAGACGATCGAATACGGAACCTATTATCAGAATTTACGCCGAAAGCACCTCAGAAAATACGGCAAACTTCTTAGCTGAAAAAATTATTCAGGATATTGGTGCTATCTTAAAAAACCAATAAAATGAATATTAAGCCGGGTAAAATTATTAAGCTTTTTTTTATTTTTTCCCTTGCGGGATTTTTAATTTTACTCGGCTTAAATACTACCTTAAGAAGATATATTTTCTATAATTTCACTAATTATGATGACTGGAAAATCTTTCCATATAGAGTAATTCCACCGTCTGAACAGCCATTTAAATTCGCGCAAGCAAATCATAATTTAGATTTAAAAATTGATTTTAATGGTGAGTTAATAGATGCTGATACTTATTTTGAAAAAAATAAAACCTTAGCATTTTTAATTATACGAAACGATAGTTTACTTTTTGAAAAATATTATAATGGTCATGATGCACATACTTGGTCATCATCATTTAGTATGGCAAAAAGCTTTTTAAGCATGATGATTGGTAGGGCTATTGAAGAGGGATATATTGAAAGTATAAACGATCCGATAACCAAATATTTACCTTATTTAAAAGAAAAAGCTGGCTTTGAAAAAGTGAGTTTAGATCATTTATTGCGTCAAACCTCAGGAATTCGATTTAGAGAAGAATATTATTCGCCTTTTAGTGATGTGGCCAAGTTTTATTATGGTCCTGATTTAATTGCAGCAGTTAAGGATTTAGAAATAGCCAATGAACCAGGTAAGATATTTCAATACCATAGCGGAAACACCCAATTATTAGGTTTAGCATTAAGAGAAGCCTTACATGGCAAAGAACTTACTCAATTTTTTTATGATCGTTTTTGGGTAAAACTTAAAAATGAAGACTCATTAAGTTGGAGCACTGATGATGATAATAAAATTGAAAAAACTTATTGCTGTGTAAATGCTGTGGCTCGTGATTTTGCAAAGCTGGGCAGACTAATGTTAAATGAAGGAAAGTGGGATCAAACCCAAATAATTTCCGAAAATTGGTTTAAAGAAAGTACTAACTTTGACACCTTAAACGGAAGTACTGGGATTTATAAACACCAGTGGTGGAAAGGCGTTTTAGACGAAGGAGATTATGCGGCGCAAGGTTTAAACGGACAATATATTTATTTATTCCCAAACAAAAATCTTATGATTATTCGTTTAGGCGATGGTTATGGAGATGAAAAAAATTGGATGGCATTAATGGCATCTATTAGTAAAACTTTATAAAGATATGGCGTTACAGGCAGGTATAGTAGGATTGCCCAATGTAGGGAAATCAACCTTATTCAATTGTTTATCTAATGCAAAAGCTCAAGCTGCAAATTATCCATTTTGTACCATTGAGCCCAACGTTGGAGTTATTACCGTTCCGGATGAAAGGTTAAATGAATTAGAAAAACTAGTAAAACCTCAAAAAGTGGTACCTACAACTATTGAAATTGTGGATATTGCTGGTTTAGTAAAAGGAGCTAGTAAAGGTGAAGGATTAGGTAATCAATTTTTAGGAAATATTAGAAATACAGATGCTATTATTCACGTTGTTAGGTGTTTTGAAGACCCTAATGTAATCCACGTAGATGGTTCTGTAAATCCAGTAAGGGATAAAGAAATTATTGACACTGAACTTCAATTAAAAGATTTAGATTCAGTAGAAAAGAAAATCGTAAAATTTCAAAAAGCTGCAAAAACGGGAGATAAAGAAGCTTCAAAAATTGTTTCAGTTTTAGAAATTTATAAATCTCATCTAGAATCTGGAAAATCGGCCCGTAGTGCGCCAGTTCAAGAAGAAGACAAAGCCCATATTAAAGATTTACATTTATTAACGGCTAAACCTGTTTTATATGTTTGTAATGTTGATGAACAATCTGTAATTAACGGGAATGAATTTGTTAATAAATTTAAAGAAGCTGTAAAAGATGAAAATGCAGAAGTTTTAATTATTTCTGCTGCAATTGAAGCTGATATAATGGAATTAGAAAGTTATGAAGACCGAGTTGCATTTTTATCAGATTTAGGTTTAAAAGAATCAGGAGTTAGTAAACTAATAAAAGCTGCTTATAAACTTTTGGATTTAATTACCTATTTCACTGCAGGGGTTCAAGAAGTAAGAGCTTGGACCATTACCAAAGGGACCAAAGCACCTGGGGCGGCTGGAGTTATTCATACTGACTTTGAAAAAGGTTTTATTAGAGCTGAGGTAATTAAGTATTTAGATTTTGTTCAATTAGGTTCTGAATCTGCCTGCCGAGATAATGGAAAATTAAGTATTGAAGGAAAAGAATATATAGTAGGTGATGGAGATATTATGCATTTCCGTTTCAACGTATAAAATTATAAAGAATAAATAATATAAAAGGCCCTTAGCGGGCCTTTTTTGTTAATAAACAATTACAATTTTTTTGGTTTCAAAAAATTCTTCTTTAAAATCTTTATTTAAATTAATTAATTTACAATTATACTTAGGAAATAGATTTAAAGCATCCATTATTTCCTCATCCAAATCGCCTCCTTTTAAGGCAATTAAAGCCGGATTTTCTTCTGAATATTTAATTACCTTAAACTTTGCTTTGCTCCATGTTAATAATTCTTTTAAAGGCGCAACAGCTCTAGTAACAATATGATCGTACTTTAAGGTAGATTCTTCAGATCTTAATTTTTCACCTTTAACATTTTTTAATCCTAATTCCTCCGAAACTGCATTTACTACAGTAATTTTTTTACCAATACTATCGGTTAAATGAAAATTAACTTCTGGAAAAAAAATGGCTAAAGGGATACCTGGAAAACCTCCACCAGTTCCAATATCCAATACCAAAGAATCTTTTCTGAAATGAAAATAATTAGCAATGGTTAAACTATGCAATACATGATGAATATAAAACTGATCCATATCCTTGCGGGATATAACATTGATCTTAGAATTCCAGTCTTCATATAATTCTTTTAATCTCAAAATTTGATTTTTTTGAGTCTCATTCAAATCAGGAAAATAGGAAAAAATAAGATCTAACATTTTACCAAGTTCTAGGTTTAATAAATAAAGATTTTAGACCACTAAAACCTAACCAAATTAAATACGGCAACTCAAATATAGGCCAAAACCAAGTTAAATCTTGATTATGTAATTTCTTAAGGCAAAGTCCAACCCAAATCCATTGAATTAATAATTTGAATCCGAAAATTGATACAAATACCATCCAATATTGAGGGTTTAAAATAATAGCTAAGGTAAAAATTAACCAAAAAGCAAATGAACTAAAACTAAATAATCCAAGCCTAAATTTATCAGAAGATTTATAATATTTACCTGTGCTTAAATGTCTTGATTTTTGTTTAAACCAATCTTTCCAAGTGGTTTTAGGGATGGATCGAATAAATGATTCTTTGCTTAAACAAACGGCAGTATTTTTTGAATTAGCCACTTCATTAACAAATAAATCATCATCACCAGACAAAATATGGTTATGAGAAGCAAAACCTTTAACACTAAAAAATAATGATTTTTTATAACTTAAATTTCTACCTACGCCCATATATGGTTTTCCCGCAAGGGCAAAAGACAAATATTGAATGGCGCTATGTAAGGTTTCATAACGAATTACATAATTTAGAAAACCTTTTTTTACTTCATAAGGAGAAAATCCAATTACAATTTGAGTTTGATTATTATAAGTTCTCATCAAATCTCTTAACCAATTCTCAGATTCTGGATAACAATCTGCATCGGTAAAGATTAATTTCTCATTGAGTGCGGCTTTTATTCCGAGGGTAACGGCAAACTTTTTACCTTTTGGATAACGCTCTTGCTCGGGAATATCAACTACTCGAATTCTTCTATCGGTTTTTTCAAATTCTTCTAAAAATTTAGCGGTTCCATCCCAACTAGCATGATTTACTACTATGATTTCAAAATCAGGATAATTCTGATTTAAAAGAATGGGTAAGAATTTTTCTAGATTCTTTTTTTCATTTCTTGCAACAACAATAATAGATACAGGCTCTAACTGGTTCGTTAAATTAGTTGTTCTATTTTTATAAAATGCCAATTTTGAAAAGAATACGAAATAATATACCAATAAAATAAAGGTAAATAAGCCTAAAAGCCCTATAAATATAATATGGATTTCCATAAAAACGAGCTAAATTAACTCTGCTTTAGCTTTCCCCAAACTTTTAGATATTAATGATTTCCACAAGATTGTTAATATCCCCAATTTCTTATGAAAATACGCCAGTAGTTCAAAAAATTAGCGGTCGACTAAATTTTTACCTGAGTAATAAAACAACTCGGCATAAGATTTAGCCAATTTTGCCTGGATTTCAATCAACTTAACTTGTGCTGAAATTAAAGATCGCTCTCTTTGATTAATTAAAAACAGAGTACTTTCGCCATTAATTAATTTTATTTCTTCGCCGTCTCTTAAAATTTGATTATTAATAGTTAATCGTTCTTGGTTTTGTAATTGTTCAAAAGCATTTACTAATTGATTTCTCGATTGATTAAATTCAACAGAAATTTTTCTTTGTTTATTAGCAAAATTATTTTCTTGTTCACTTAATTTAAATCGGGTCATTTCTAATTTTCCGCGTTCTTTTCTTAAAAACAAAGGCATATAAACGCCTATTCCGTATTTATAATTATTGGAAAAATAATTTTGGTTAAAATTATTGGAATTAAAAGGAACCTCTAACAATGGATAATAATTAATATCTACTTGTGGTAATAGACTTTGAGTCCACAATTTTCGCTCTATTTCTAGCTGATTAATTTTAAACCCCGTCATTAATAAATCGGGGTGATTACTTATTGCAAAGGTGAATAATTGATTAAGTGAATCATTATTTAAAACAAATAATAAATCATTGGTAAACTTAGGATAAGTGGAGTCGGCCAGAACTAGTGGTTCAAAATCTTTACCCCACAAAAAAGAGGACAAATACAAACGGGCATTTTGAGTTTCTAATCTGCTATCTAAAACCTGAGCATATCTTACTCCAACTTCAATTTGAGCCTCTACAGTATCAATAGCCTGAGATTCGCCATAGTTTACTTGTTGTCTAATAAATTCTAATCTCTGTAAGGCTAGTAAATAACCGTTTTCATAATAAGAAAGGGCAAATTCGGCTTTATACCAATCCCAATAAGCCTTAGAGGCATCAAACAATAATTTGTTAATAATTAAATTTTTGTCTTGATTACTTAAGTTAAGTTCTTGCAATGCTTGTTGAAAGGCGGCCCTACGTTCATCAATTAATAAACCTCTTAATAGGGGAACGCTAACACCCGCGTACCATAGACCTTGGCTTGGAGTGGTTCCGGTTTCTGGGTTAATAAAAGGTCCATTATTTAATTCATAACCTGTTTTTAACTCCACACCCAAGCGAGTAGCCATTTTAACTTGAGGTTCAAAATAGCGGTAATAGGTTTTATCATCGTATCTTTTTTCTTGTAAGTTTAATCCTAAAACCGGATCAAATGCACCTCTAGCCACTTTAACTGCAGAACGCGCTTGTTTTAAAATTAAATCTGCATTGGCAGCTTGTGGGTGATACGTTTTTACCTGAAACAGAAAACTATCTAAACTTAAAAAAATAGAGTCTGCAAAAGTTTCCCTTGCGGGGATAAAAAATAATAAGAAAGAAATACATACATATTTAAAATATTTCTTACTCATCGCCTTCATCCTCCTTAGCCTTTTTATCTTTATATTGAACTTTAAAATCTGACTTTTCATTTAAATCAGGTGGGAATGAATTAAGCTGTCGCCACAATTCATACCATAAAGGAACATCATTTAGCATGGTCCAGCCGTAGGCACCAGTTCCTACGCGTATTTGATTGGGCCAAAATTCAGAAGCTGAATCTTGCACAACTAACATTCGGAAAGTTCCGTTAGGCTGGGCGGTTTGATCAATAGCTTGAATTTTTCCTCCAAATGTACCAACACTAACACTAGGCCAACCTGAGAAAACTAAAGCGGGCCAACCATCGAATTGAACGCGAACAGGGGCACCCAAATATACCAGAGGTAAATCAACAGGTTTTACGTATAATTCAATTGCCAAACGAGGTTTATCAGGCATTATGGTAATAATTTCTTCACCAGCATATACCGTTTCACCAATACCCACTTTTTTGGCCTCCACAATAAATCCTTCTTGAGGAGCTCTAATTACATAGAAACCAGAACGAATACTAACATTAGAATATTCAACCCTTAACTTAGCTAAAGCCCCTTGTCCATCAAAAACTTCAGCTTCTGTTTCATTTCTAATACTGATGGCTTTAGAAATTTTTTCTAAATAATCTGCTTCAATTGAATTTACTTCTATATAAGCATTATCCAAATCATTTAAACTTTGATTGTATTTATTTTCAGCAGAAATTAATTTGGCAGTAGCTTCTTGATACTTTTGATTTCTCTCTTGTACTTTAGTTAAGGGAGCTAAACCTAATTTATACAAACTATCTAAACGCAAGTATTGATCATATTTTAATTGAGCATCGATGCGCGCTGCAACAAAATCAGCACTATCTGTTTTAACCTTAAGTTTGGAGGTTCTAATTTTTATTTGGGCTTTTTGTAAACTCAAATTTAAAGCATCCCGCAAGGCATTAATTTGCCTGTTTAAAGCTTCAATTTTTTGATTTTTTGAATTGATATTAGATTCTTTAGCGCTTATTTGTAAACCTAAACGGGTTAAATACGCGGTATCTAAAAATTTATCTTTAATCTCGGTAATTACAACTATGGTATCACCCGTTTCAACGTGTTGACCTTCTGCTACGTACCATTTTTGTATTCTACCAGATATAATGGAAGGAATAATCTGAGGGCGTTCGCTTGGATTTAGGGCAGTAACTTTTCCATAACCTTGAATATTTTGCTGCCAAGGTAAAAATAATCCGGCCACTACTACTAGAAAAATGCCTATTAACCATTTTCTAATTACTCTAGTTTTGCGTGGAGTTCCAAGTAATGATGCTGATATGGTATGTTTATCTACAGGATTCATAGAACTTAGGCGTTAAAAATTATTTGACCAGATTTCATATTAGCAATTTTACCTGTTTGATTTTTAGCCCAATCAATATCATCAGTAAAATATAAAGTAATTGCTTGAGGTTTATAGAAAGCTGCTTTTCTATATAAATCAACCATTTCAGGAGATGGGCCACCTACCCTTTCATCAATAATTATCAAATAAGGATTACCCAATAACATTCGAGCAATCATGATTCGTTCTTTTAAAAAGTTTTTATTAAAACCTAATCCAGGTGAGACTACCTTTTTCAAACCTTCTGGAAATGCAGAAACAATATCTCTTAGGCCAGTAAAATCAAGAACCTCGGCAATTTGTTTAAAAGAAATATGTTCTCTACCTAAGGTTAAATTTTCTTCTAATGTTCCATCAAATAAATCATCACCTAACAAAACCATCCCCACCCTATCTCTATAATATCCTAAATCAAGTTCTCTAAACGAAATACCATTAACCAAAAAACTACCTGAATAATCCGTAAAAAATCCCGCAAGGAAATAAGAAAAGGTAGTTTGACCATTACCTGGATTACCTACGAACCACATGCGATCACCTGCATTTAATTCTAAATTCAAATTTTTAAGTGGAGATAAATTAATACCGGGTTTATCTAAGCTTACATCATTTAATGTAAAATTATACTCATTATTGGTAATAATCTCATCAACCGCGATTCCTTTATGAGACTCATACGGGAAATCAGTTAATTTACCTACCTTATCAAAGCTGGTTAATAAATCATATACCACTTCAATGGTAGCTACTAATTTTTCAATAGATGAAATAACAATAATGATAATAATTTCAGAAGCAACAAATTGGCCTAAGGATATGGTTCTATCTACCACTAAGAATGATCCTAAAATTAGCAAACCTGCGGTAATTGAAGTTTTAAAACCTATTAACCAAATGGCTTGATTTTTAAAAATAACAAAATGTTTTTTACGAGCGTTTAACCAATCGTATAAAATTCTATCGGTTTTTTCTATGGTAAATCCTTCGCGACTCTTTCTTTTTAGAACTGGAAGAGTTCTAGCAATTTCTTGAAGCCAGAAGATTAATTTATATTTTTCATGTGATTCTTTTATTGAGGTTTCTAAGCCTTTTGGAGAGGTTAACCTAAAATAAATGAAAAGAGCAATTAATAATACAAAAATAAAAATAATGAAAACAGGATGATAAAACGCTAATAATACCAATCCGAAAACAATTTGTAATACTGCAGAACTAAAATCAATTAAAATTTTTGGTAATGATTTTTGGATGATACTAACATCAAAAAAACGATTTAATAATTCTGGAGGATAATAACTTGATAAATTTTTTATTAACCATTTCGGAATTTTATTTCCTAATTCTAATCCGGTTCTTACAAATAATCGTTGTTGTAATAATTCAACTGCTGAAATTTGCAAAACTTGTAACCAACCATTAACAAAAGTGGCCACAATTACCACCCCCATTAAAACTACCACAGAATTTATAAAAACACCACCAGAGATTAAATTAATAGTACCTTGAATACCGAGTGGAATTAATAAATTGATAATACCAATAAGAATAGCATAAAAATAAATATATCCAATTTCTTTTCTTTCTGTTTTTAATAATTGAAAGAAACGTGCCATTGGTTTGGTAACATCACCATATTTATGAGCGCTAGGGGTAAAAGCAGATTCAGTTTTAATTCCAGTTAAAATTAATATATGATCTACGCTACCTTCAGATTCTTCGCCTATAAGTTCTTTATACTCGTGATATCGGATAAGTTCAGAAAATAAACCGGTATTTTTATACGATTTTTCTTTTTTTAATCTATTGTCTTCATAAAAAATTAAAGCCCATGAATCCTCATCTTCCTCAAAGATGATGAGAGGTTCAAATTTATTATTGGGTTTCCTTCTAAATACAATAGCCGGAAGCCCTTCATCAACCAAGAAGTCTTTAACCTCCTCTACGGTCAATGAATTTTTTAAGAAAGAAACTTCAATTCTTTCACCTATATCTTTTATCTCTTTTACTAAATCAGAAAGTAGCTCAACGTCAGAGGTTGTCCATCTCCCCTTTTCGTCTCTCAATTTAAATGGGTCAAAGTTAACCCCAAGTAATCGAGCATACTCTTCAATTATTAGTATTAGTCCATTCTTGTCCATATTACCCTATCACAAACCGCAAAAAAAATCATTTGTTTGAAATGATTATAAATAACACCTGTTAGTTATTGAAAATTTCACGAACAAATTATAACTATTTTGTTAAACAAAAAAAGGATTTAGCATAAATCATGCCTACCTTTTAAATAAAGCCTTATTTTTGTAGCGAGGACGAGAAATTAAAAATATGTCACAAAGTTTTACAGAAGAAGCATTACAATACCATGCTTCAGGAAGACCGGGTAAGATAGAGGTTATCCCTACAAAGCCCACCCAAACTAAAAGAGATTTAAGTTTAGCGTATAGTCCGGGAGTTGCAGAGCCTTGTTTAAGGATTGCTGAAAACCCAGAAGATGTATATAAATACACTGCAAAAGGTAATTTAGTAGCTGTAATTTCTAATGGTACTGCTGTACTCGGATTAGGAGATATAGGTCCAGAGGCTTCAAAACCCGTTATGGAAGGCAAAGGAATCTTATTTAAGATTTTTGCGGATATTGATGTTTTTGATATTGAAGTTAACGCAAAAACAGTGGATGAATTTGTTACTGCTGTTAAAGCTTTAGAGCCCACTTTTGGAGGAATAAATTTGGAAGATATTAAAGCACCAGAATGTTTCGAAATTGAGAGAAGACTTAAAGAGGAGATGAAAATTCCGGTGATGCACGATGATCAGCATGGAACTGCCATAATATCAGGTGCTGCCTTATTAAATGCTGCCGAATTGGTTGGTAAAAAGCTTGGCGACTTAAAAATGGTAGTAAATGGAGCGGGAGCTTCTGCCATTTCGTGTGCACGTTTATTTGTATCATTAGGTGTTAATCGTGCTAATCTTTTAATGCTTGATTCAAAAGGTGTAATTACCAAATCAAGAGAAGATTTAGACGAAACCAAACAATTTTTTGCTACCGACCAAAAAGTTACTACACTTGAAGAAGCTATAAAAGGAGCAGATGTATTTATTGGTTTGTCTAAAGCCGATATTTTATCTGTAGATATGATTAAGAGTATGGCAAAAGACCCTATTGTTTTTGCAATGGCTAATCCTAATCCAGAAATTGATTATAATTTGGCAATTAGCGCTCGTGAGGATATAATTATGGCAACAGGCCGTAGCGATTATCCTAATCAAGTAAATAATGTTTTAGGTTTTCCTTTTATTTTTAGAGGGGCTTTAGATGTTAGAGCTACTACCATTAATGAAGAAATGAAATTGGCTGCTGTTAGAGCAATTGCACAATTGGCTAAAGAATCAGTTCCAGATAGTGTAACAAAAGCCTACAATCAAAAAGATATGAATTTTGGGAAAAATTATATTATTCCAAAACCAATTGATCCGCGACTTATTTATACCGTAGCTCCTGCGGTTGCAAAAGCAGCAATGGATTCAGGAGTAGCAAAATATCCAATCAAAGATTGGGATTTATATGTTAATGAATTAAAACAACGATTAGGATTAGAAAATAAACTCGTTCATTACATAACCTTAAAGGCTAAAAAAGACCCTAAAAAAGTGGTATTTGCTGAGGCTGATAATGCAAAAATTTTAAAAGCAGCTCAACAAATTAGTGATGAAGGAATAGCAAAACCCATTCTTTTAGGAAATAAAGAAAAAATTGAAGCTCTAATTGATCAATATTCCATTAGTATTAACGATTTTGATATTATAGACCCTTACAAAGAAGAGGAACTACAACAAAAATTCGGCGAGCAATTATTTGAGAAACGTAAAAGAAAAGGTTTAACTCAATATGATGCCAAAAAATTAATGCGCGAAAGAAATTATTTTGGAGCTGCAATGGTAAATAATGGTTTAGCAGATGTTTTAATTTCTGGTTTAACTAGAAATTATGCCGTTACCATTAGACCAGCCCTACATGTAATTGGAAAAGACGAAGCCCATAAAACCATTGCTGGTATGTATATTTTAAATACCAAAAGAGGTCCTTTATTTTTATGCGATACCACAGTAAATGAAAATCCAAGCGCAGAAACCCTTGTTGATATAACCTTATTAGCTGCAGAAAATGTAAGGAAATTTAATATAGAGCCCAGAATTGCCTTATTATCTTACACCAATTTTGGATCCGTTAAAGGAGAAACTCCAGAAAAAATGGCAAAGGCAGTAAAAATATTACATGAAAGCCATCCCGATTTAATAGTTGACGGAGATATACAAGCTAATTTTGCTCTAAACAAAATATTATTAACTGAGAATTTTCCATTTACTAAATTAGGAAATGAGCCAGCTAATGTTTTAATATTCCCTAATCTGGAATCAGGTAATATTGCCTATAAATTATTACAAGAACACGGAGTTGGTGAAGCTATTGGACCAATCCTTATGGGTATGAAAAAACCTGTACATATTTTACAATTAGGCTCTAGCTTGCGCGAAATTGTAAATATGGTTGCCATTGGTGTGCTTGATGCACAAGACAAGTAATAAAATTACACTAATTTAAGGGTAGAGGTGGCATACACCTTTACCCTTTTTTATTTATTTTTAAACAATGGAAAAAGCCATTTCTTTATCCCATTTATTAGATATTTTATCGGATCATATTAATAATGAATTTGAAGGAAAAACTTATTTAATAAATGCTGAAATAGTTGATGTAAAAAAATACCCACAAAAAAGATGGTGTTTCTTAAAATTCATTGATAAAATAGGATCGAACATTAACTCTGAAATAAAAGGAGTTTTTTGGGGTCGGACCTACCATCAAATAGAAAACTTTGAAGAAAAAACAAAAACAGGATTTAAAGATGGAATCGAAATTAATTGCAGGGTTAAAATAAGTTTTCATCAACGATATGGTTTATCGCTTGAAGTTTTAGAAATAAATATAGCGCATACTATTGGTCAGGCGGAGCTTGAAAGACAGAAAACTTTAGAAAAATTATTAAAAGAAAATCCTCAACACATTAAATTAAAAGATGAGGAATATTTTACAAGTAATAAAAAATTAAAAATACCTAGGGTTATAGAAAAAATAGCCTTATGTGCTGCTCCAAATTCAGATGGGTTAAGAGATTTTTTAAAAGAACTACTCGAAAACGATTATGGATATGGCTTTGAAATAAAACATTTCCCAGTTTCAGTGCAAGGAGATTTAGCTGCTAAAAGCATCATTAATCAATTAGAAAAAATACAAGAAAAACCTGATTATGATCTATTGGTAATTGTTAGAGGAGGAGGATCTCAAACCGATTTAAAAGCCTTTGATGATTATAATTTAGCTAATATGGCCTGTAAATTCCCGATTCCTATTTTAAGCGGAATTGGTCACGACCGAAATACAAGTATTTTAGACTTAATGGTGAGACAGCTTAAAACGCCAACCAAAGTAGCTTCATTTATTGTTAATCAAAATTATAATTATGAAGCCGATATTAAATATTTAGAAGAAAAAATTATCAATGCTGCTGATAGAAAATTACGATATTTTGAATCGGGTTTAAATGAAATGAAAAGAGTGATTGAAAATTTAAATCCACAGAAAATTTTGAATAAAGGATTTGCATTATTATCACAAAACGGCAAGATTATTAGCGATAGTAAAGATTTAAAAGTGGGCCAAGATTTAGAGGCTAAAATAAAATATTCGAAAATTTTATTAAATGTAAAGGAGATTGAACATGGCAAAAAAGAAAATTAATTTCACCTCAGCCTATTCAGATTTAGAGAAAATTATTAAGTTAATTGAATCTGATGATATTCAAATCGATGAATTAACCCAAAAAATTAAAGAGGCCAAAGAATTGGTTAATAAAATTGAAGATGAATTGAGGAAAGTGAGAAGTGAATTAGATGAATTAAAAGGATAAGGTAGTTTTATTTGTATTTGTATTATTAAATTAATAATGAAATTACCCGACTAATTAACTTAAGATTAGTCGGGCTTCATCAAATCAAAGGCCCCATTAATTGGGCAAAACTAATTAAGCATTACTTATTTCCAGCCACCACCAAAAGCTGCATAAATATTAACTCTTGTTTGTAATAGGTATTTTTTTAATCGGATAAAATCTAATTCCGCAGATAATAATCCTTGTTGGGCATTGATTACTTCAAGGTAAGAAGCTTTTCCTCCTAAAAATAGATCATTAGCATAATTTACAGCCATTTTAGATGCTTCTATTTGTTCATTTTTTAATTGAATGGATGTTAACAAATTCTCTGAAGCTTGCATAAGAGTGTACACCTCATGATAGGCACCTAAAACTTTTTGATAATAATTTAAATAAGCCTTTTTCTGGGCTGCTCTCTGCTTTTTTAAATTTGTTTTTAATATTCTTTGCTGAAATATTGGAGCAGTTAAATTTCCAAGCATAGCAAATGCAAATGATTCTGGACTAAACCAAACCCTAGATTCAAAAGAGTGCAAACCGGCAAAAGGATTGAAATTTAATTGAGGATAAAAAGCAGCTTTTGCCGCTTTAACATCCGCATTAGAAGCCTTTATTTCATATTCTGCATCAATAATATCAGGACGATCTAAAATAATTTTTGCTGAATAATTTGCAATAGTAAAATCAGGAATCTGGTAAATTAAAAACGAATCATTATGATTTAATTTAGCAGGAAATTTACCCATTAAAAAATGAATTCTATTTTCAGTTTCTGCTAAAAGTTGTTTGGTTTCATTTTTAATGGTTTTGGTATTTAATAATTGATTTCTGAATAATTGAACCGCTAATTCTGTGGCCTCACCGGCTACTTTTTGAATTTGAATTATTTCATAAGCACGTTCTTGTAACTCAATATTTTTATTTAAGATTTTTAACTCTGAGTTCAAACCTAAATATTCATAATACAATATAGAAATTTCAGAAACTAATCGAGTTATTAAAAAACGATGGGAGGCTTGCGATTGCATATAGCGGTAAAGAGCCGCCTTTTTTTGAGATTTTAATTTTCCCCAAATATCAATTTCCCATGCAGAATTAAGTCCCAAAAAATAATCAGGAGTTGGTCTGGTCGGAATTCGTTTATCTGAACTAATATTAGGGGATAAATTGGTATCAAAATTACCAACTCCATCTAAAGTATAATCACCAAAGCGTTCTGCTCCTACTCTTAAATTTAAACTTAAAGCAGGTAATAAAGCGGCTCTTCTTTGTATAAATTCTGCATGATTAATATCAATATTTGCTGAATCTATTTTTAAGCCATAATTATTTAATACTACCTTATCAATTAGATCCAATAGGAATGAATCGGTGAAAAAAACTTTATTACTAATTTGAAAAGTATCTATGTAAGTATTTGATTTAACAAATGTATCGGGTAAAATAATTTTACCTTTATTTTCAATTGCATTTTGGGTTTTTAATCCCGAACATGAAAAAACAATTAATAAAATAAACCCTAATCCTAAATAATTCCTCATTTCGATTTTTTATTAATAGTTGAAAAAATATAATATAAACCTGGAATGATAATAACTCCCGCAAGGGTTCCAATTAACATTCCACCAAAAGAAGAAAAACCAATGGATTTATTTCCCATAGCACCTGCACCTGATGCAATACAAAGCGGTATTAATCCCGCAAGGAAAGCAAAAGAAGTCATTAAAATAGGTCTTAATCTGGATTTAGCTCCTTCAATAGCAGCCTGCATTTCTGACATGCCTGATTGATTTTTCTGAATTGCAAACTCTACAATAAGTATGGAGTTTTTGCCTAATAAACCAATTAACATTACTAGAGCAACCTGCGCATAAATATTATTTTCTAATCCGAAAATCCAAAGGAAGAAAAATGCGCCGAAAATACCGGCAGGAAGTGGCAATAATACGGCAAGTGGTAATAAGAAACTTTCATATTGTGCTGCCAATAACAAATACACAAATATTAAACAGATAATAAAAATAAAAATAGCTTGATTACCACTTAATATTTGTTCTCGGGTCATACCACTCCATTCATAATCATAATTTTTGGGTAATTTTTCAGCGGCTACTTTTTCGATAGCTGCAACAGCATCTCCAGATGAGTAACCTGGTTTTACATCACCATTAACCATGGCTGAAGTGTACATGTTATACCTTGTTAATTGCTCTGGTCCGAATACTTTTTTAATACTAATAAATGTATTAAAGGGAACCATTTCGCCTCGGGTATTTTTAACATATAGTTTTAAAATATCTTCTGGATTTACTCTATACTCAGGTTTGGCTTGTACCATTACTTTATACATCATTCCAAACCTTATAAAATTGGTGGCATAATAACTACCTAATAGAGTTTGTAATGTACTCATAGCATTTTCAATGGTTACACCTTTTTTTGCTGCTATATCTTGATCTACTTCTACTAAATACTGCGGAAAATTAGGGTCAAAACCACTAAATGAATTAGCAATAGCTTCTTCCTTATTTAAGGTGTTTATGATATCTTGAGAAACTTTATAGGTAGCTTGCAAATCTCCTTTTCCTGATTTATCTAAAATTCTAAATTCAAATCCTCCAGTATTTCCGAAACCGGGCACTGTTGGTGGGGAATAAAAATCAATTTGAGCATCATTGATATGATTGGTGTTTTCGTATAAATAGGCAATTAAATCATTAACACTTTCTTCTCTTTGATCCCACGATTTTAAATTGATCATACCCATTCCGTAAGAAGAGCCTGCTACTTCAGACATCAAACTATATCCCGCAAGGGTAGAAACCGACTCAACATAAGGTATTTTTTTAACTACCTCATCTATACGGTCTAATACTTCTTCTGTTCTTTCAACGGTTGAACCTGGAGGAGTAGTAACATTAATGTAAACCATTCCTTGATCTTCTGGTGGAATAAACCCTGAAGGTAAGATGGCGCCCGCTCCAAAAGTTAATAAAGCAAAAGCAATTAAAACTCCTATGGTTATTGGCTTGCGACCCACAATTAATTTAACCCATGAGGCATATTTATTTTCTGTTTTATTGTAATAAAAATTAAACTTATCAAAAAACTTCTGCCAAAATCCTGATTTATGACCGCTATGTTCTTTCAAAATAATGGCACAAAGCGCTGGAGTTAGTGTTAAAGCGTTTATACCTGAAATAATAATAGATATAGCTAATGTTAAAGAAAACTGTCTGTAAAAAATCCCTACCGGGCCTGATAAAAATGCCACAGGAATAAACACCGCAGACATTACTAAGGTAATGGCTATAATTGCACCTGAAATTTCTTTCATTGCAGCAATGGTAGCTTCAAGCGGAGGCATTTTATCTTCAGTCATTTTAACATGGACAGCCTCTACAACTACAATGGCATTATCAACCACAATACCAATGGCTAAAACCAATGCAAAAAGGGTTAATAAATTAATAGAGAATCCAAAAATTCCCATAAAAGTTAAAGTACCAATTAAGGCTACAGGAACTGCAAGGGCGGGGATTAACGTAGATCTAAAATCTTGTAAGAAAATAAATACAACAATAAATACTAATAAAAATGCTTCTAATAAAGTAACCAATACTTCTTTAATTGAAGCATCTAAAAATCTACTTACATCATAGGCAATATTATAATCCATTCCATTAGGGAATGAACTTTCTTTTAGATCTGCGATTTTGGCTTTAATTTGATTAATTACTTCACGAGCATTGGAACCCGGTCTTTGTTTTATCATAATAGATGCACTTGGTCGAGTATCAGTTTTAGAAACCATACCATAACTCATTGCACCCAATTCAATATCTGCAATATCTTTTAATTTTAAAATGGAGCCGTCTTCTCCAGTTTTTACTACTATGTTTTCATATTGTTTAGGCTCATTAAATTTACCTGCATATTTAATTACATATTGTAAATCATTTTTTCGTTTTCCGCTACTTTCACCCACCTTACCCGGAGCTGCTTCAATATTTTGATTTCTTAAAGCCTGAATAATTTCTTCAGTTGAAATATTATAAGCAAGCATTCGTTCAGGTCTTAACCAAACCCTCATGGCATAATCTTTCTGCCCCATTATTTCTGCAAAACCAACCCCTTCAATTCTCTTTAATTCTTGCAGAATGTTAATATCAGTAAAATTATAAATGAAATCTTCGTCTGCTGTTGAATCATTTGAGATAATATTGAGGTACATTAACATACTGTTTACCTCTTTTTCAGTGGTAACCCCAGCTTTAATAACCTCTTCTGGCAATTCGTCTAAAACGGTTGTTACCCTATTTTGAACGTTAACCGCAGCCTGATCTGGGTCGGTACCCACTTCAAAAAACACCTGAATTAAGGTGGTACCATTATTACTTGATACCGAAGACATGTAAGTCATTCCAGGTACCCCATTAATCGCTCTTTCAATTGGGGTAGAAACTGCTTTAGCACATACTTCAGCGTTTGCACCAGTATATTTGGCCGAAACCACCACAGAGGGAGGAACAATATCAGGGAATTGGGTTACAGGTAGTATTCCCAAACTTAATACTCCTAACAAAACAAAAAAAATGGAGATAACCAGCGATAAAACTGGTCTCCTAATAAAAGTTTCTACCATTTTAGTTTAGTTTTTAGAAACGGGATTAATTTTTTGTCCCTCTTTTACTTGTTGGATACCTTCGAAAACAATTCGATCGCCAGATTTTAATCCGCTAGTAATTACGTAATAATCCCCAATTCTTTGCTGTATAACAACTTGCTTAGATTTTAGAGTATTATCTTGTAATACCACATATACATAAGATTTATCTTGTATTTCAAATACTGATTTTTGTGGAATTAATAAAACTCCCTCTAATTCATGGCTTACTAAAATTTTTCCGGTAGATCCATGTTTTAATAATCCTTGTGGATTTTCAAACTTAGCTCTAAACGCTAAAGAACCTGTTGATTCATCGATTTGACTTTCCATGGTTTCTATCAAACCTTTTAGCGGATAAATACTTCCATCAGCTAACACTAAACTCACATATTTACCTGAATTATTTTCACCTAAGTTTAGCTTCTTTTTAAACGCTAAATAATCCAATTCTGATAGATTAAAATAAGCATTAACCTTAGAATCATCACTGATAAATGTTAGTAATGTTCCCTCTTCAATTAAACTTCCCATTTTTAATGGAATTCGGTTGATATAACCATCAAATGGGGCTTTAATTCCGGTTTGATTTAAATGAATTTTAGAGGTTTCTACTAATGATTTTGACTCAGCAATTTTGGCCTCAGCGGCTTTCTTTCTTGATTTGGCTAAATCCAATTCGGTTTTAGAAATTACATTTTTATTAACCAAAACCTTTACCCGATCCACCTCTAATTCTGCTGCCATGGCCTCTGCTTCGGCATTAGATAAGTTTGCCATAGCCTTAGCAAAATCACTCTTATAAGCCTCTTGATTTAATTGAAATAGTAGTTGGCCTTTTTTAACTTTAGCCCCTTCATCTACAAAAATATTTTCTAGAAACCCACCCACTTTGGCTCTCATTTCCACAAAACGATGAGCTTGAATTTCAGCTACATAAGCTGTTGTATATAGGGTATCTTTTTGTAATACCGCAACCACGGGAATATTCTCAATTTCCGCCTCTTTTACTTTTGAATTTGATAATGAATTACACGATGTAATTAACATTCCAGCTCCTATAAAAGCTGGAATAACCCAATTTTTCATATGATTTTATTAATAATTTTTTAAATACTAGAAATAGCTGCAAATAAAAAATTATCAAAATGGGGTTAATCTAAATAAGAAATTATGTAAAACAGATTCAGCCCTTTCAAAAAATGGAATGGCGAGGTTCTCTGTTTCCTTAAAATATATGTTTAATGTGTAAAAATATGATACCGGTAAAAGTCGACTAAAATTAGAACGAGAAGTCCCAAAATCATCGACAATACTGCTTGAGTCAAAATTTTCTAAATTAGAATTATCAAAAATAGACTCTTCTAAGTTACTAGTAATAAAGGAATTATTTACCCTTAACTCGTTAATTCCTCCAAAATTTTGAAGCAAAAAAATGGAAGAAAACACTATAAAATATAGCGACTTCTTAAGAAGTTTAACAAATTTTAAGCTACTTTCTCCCATTTTGCGCTGCAAAGGTAATTACATTATTTCAAATTAAATACAATCCATTCAATAGATTGTTTCAATATCTTAATCAATTACCACTAATCTAATACCAGAGCTGGTTCCACTATATTCTGGCGCATAAAAAGAAGCAATACCCGCTGTTCCCATAAAAAAGCTGCCTCTATTTTGAGCAAATAAAGAATATCGAATTACTGATTTACCAGCGGGTAATGAATTTATAAAAAACCTCTGTTCTTGATCCATTGGCTTTTCAAACCAATATAAATTCTTAGTAAATTTAAACCCACTTAGTGTTGAAGTAGATTCTACACTCGATGATTTTTTATCAAAAGCATACACATAATTCAAAGGAATATTAGATTCAATTTCTAAACTCACTAATATTTTAGATCCCAATTTAACCGTATCTCCATCTTTTAATCTTTTATTCCCTTGCGGGGATTCTAAATACAAAACCTTATTGATTTTTAAAGAGCTTCCTGCGTTAACCACATCATCCATTTTTGCTTTGTATGAATAATAAAAAGAAACAAAACTATAAGAGTTTTTCCACTCATCTGATGCAAAACGCGGACTAGGGGCATTATAAATCTCCAAAGTATTCATTCCCTTTTTTATATTAGGTTCTTTAACTTCTGCTTTTAAATAACCCGTTCCATAACTTGGACTAATTTCTTCATTCAGAGATTTTGAATATTCCTTTTCTCCAATTTTAAATCCTAAAATTTTATTCGGACTTTCCAAATTTGGATTTTTATCTAATAAACATATGGCTGCATCAACAGTCCCTTGAGTAAATTGCCACTTATTACTTCGTTTTAATTTTAATAATCGCAGAAATAATTTATTACAGAATTCATAATCCTTATTTGAAAAAGATAAACGATACATATTAGCCAATACACTTAATTCAGAGCTAAATGCATTGCCACTGAATGATTGATTGATTAAATACACAGCATTATCCTTGTCGATCTTAAAAAAGCTTTTTACATAATTATATACTTTCTTAGATTCTTCACTTTTATTAATTAGGTTAAGAAATTCAGAATAAGCTATTAATTGGGCCGTGTTTAATTTATTCCAATATTTAGAATAATAATTTAATAGACTAGCGTATTCAGGTTTTAATAATTCCTTATTTAAAACAATCATTGCATAAATATCAACATAGGTAAATTCATAAATTGATTTTGCATTATTTATTCTTTTAATTAAATCATTCTTAATAACTAATTTAACTTTAGCTAATAACTTATCAGAATTTGCGCTTCGGTAACTAGATTTATTAAGATAATATGCACAGATTACACTTTGATAATATGAATAAAAACTAGAACCTTTTATCCAAGTAAAGGTACCTTGGTAATCAGAAAATTCTTCAATTTTTTCAAGACATTGCTCTAATTTTTCAGTATTCAAATTTTCATTTAAAAACAAAATCAACTCATCAGAAAATATTTTTTCATTTTCTGCATCCAAGTCCCAAGGAGTTTCACTTAATAAAATATTCTTCCATTTATCTTTCATCGATAATGGATTTGAACTTGGATCTTTTGGAAATCCTAATAATAATTCAGTAGCTTTTTCTTTAATAAATTTCTCCATCCCCGGATTTCTTTTAATCAAATCCTGCAAAGAACTTATCAAATAATATTTATTTAACCAATAATCTAAATTTTCATCATTCCCTTGCGGGATGCCTAAGTTCATTAAAGCCAACCAAGCTGGATTTGTAGTGATTTCAACCGCAATTTCTTCTATTTTATGCTTTGGATTATTTAAACTTTTTTCAAGATCAGAATATTGGATTATAGTTTTAGAATCATTGCTTTTAATATAAAAGTCTGAAGAATTAATAACTAATACTTGATTTGAAATCAAAGGAATTTCCATGTTTTCAGCATCAAAAAAGGCCGAACTTTTAATTTCCCATTTAATGTTTTGTATTAAACCTTTAAGATTATCCGCTTCTATTGATTTTGAATTGATACCTATTGATGAATTTTTACCCAAAAATAAAATGCTATCCCAAAATAAATTATTATTAATAAATAGACTAACTTTAATATTTTGAGAAGAATCAGTTTCATTACTAATCCGAGTGCTTAAACTAATTTGCTCACCTTTTCTAATAAATCGGGGCCACTGAGGCAAAATGGCTAAAGGTTTATATGAAGTAAAATCTTGTGAACTATAGTCATATTCAAAATCCTTGGAATGGGTAAAAGATTGAATTCTGTAATTACTTAATACTTCTGGTACTTGTATTTTAATTTTTTTACTTTCACCAGCCTTAATTTTAACACTTTGGAAAAGTATTAATTTCTCCTCCGATGAGCGAGAAATGGTTTTATCATCTATCTTTTCTTCTTCATTCAATGTAATAATTACACTATTAATTTGAGGAGTAGTTGATAAATCGTAACGGTCGGTTGCAAGGGCTTTTGAAACTTGCTCTTTTTCAAACTCCATTTCAATTCCGTCTCTAAAAGCCCATGTATAGCTAATATTAGAATAATCATAAAAATTAAAAATAGGTAAACCTAAAATGGGTAAATTATAATAATTCGTTTTTTGGTAAGGGTAGTAATAATAAATTTCTCTTATTGGGTTTATATTTGGTAGTTCAATAGGAAAATAATCATATACAGGACTGAAATTATTGTTAACAAAATAATTTAAACTCTTATCATAAACACCTATCAAAACTTCAAAATCAGCAGAATTATTAGTACTTATCGGACTTAATTCAATTTCCATAGTATCTCCAGAAATCTGTTTGATAGTTTTAATTTTTATTTCTGTATCTTTTAAATTTCTCAGCTGTTTAATTGGATTTTGAACCAATTCATATTCTATTGATTTCTTCGTGTCTAATCTATCATGATATACAAATAATAAATGATTAGATCCTTTATTTTCGGGGTGTTTTAATTCAATTTCTTGATACTTCGGATTTATTTTTAAGCTTTTTAATAATAAAAATTGATTCCCATTAATTAAATAAATGGATAACTTTTCATTTTTATGAGAAGCTATTTTTATTTTGGTTTTAGTCCCTAAATTTTCAATTTTATTAAGATCTCTATTTTTTGGATTTGATAAATAATTTATTTTATTTTCATCTATTTTAAATTGAATAATGGTATCAAATAAAATGATGGGATCGTTTTGATAAGCTGAAATATTACGATTATCAAATTCTACTTTAAAAGCAAAATGATTTATAGATGAAGGATAATCCATCATAAACAAAAAACTGCTATCATCAATCTTATGAATTTGTTGATTATAAGTTAATTTAAAAATTGGTTTAAATTTAAACTTGTTCTTAAATTTACTTTCTAATTCTTCCTTAGATAGAAGGGTTCTAGAATTAGATTCTATCCATTTTAATGATGGATCAAAAAGATTAATCACTTCTTCAATATCTAAAGAAATTGAATCTACACTTAAATCTAATTTTTGAAAATTATTTATTTTTATTTTTCCAATTAATTTTCCATTTTCAGTTTTAAGATTTTCTATTTTAATATTTGGAGTTTCTTTGTCAATCCTTTGATTGATTTCGAATGTCTCCCCAGTGAAGTCATTTATTTTTAAATCAATATTAAATGAATAAAAACTTTGTAGAGAACTAATAGCAGGATTTTTGAATTTTTTAATTCTAATATAAACTTTATCCTTAATAATTTCTTTTGTAAAATGAGGATATCTAACCCACTTATTGGGTCCAACTTGAGCTTCAATACTAATTTCCGCTTTCTGTATTTCTGGATTAACCCCTGAAAATGATTTCAAATAAAATACCCCAACAACAGAATCTTCATTAACTTGAAATAATTGTTCATCATAAACTACTTCAAAGCGAGGTCTTTTATAATCCTCAACTCTAATTGTTGAATAAATATCAATACCAACAATTTTTATTAATATTTCATCAGCACTAAAATCATTGGGGATTAAATATGAAAATTCAGCACTTCCAAATTCATTGGTTTTTATTTGAATATCAGTTAAGGGTTTTCCACGAGCCGAAAGTTCTAGTTTAAAATTTTGATTAATTATTAAAGAATTTTTTTCTTTAGTTTTTTCATAAATTATAGCTTTACCTCTAATTAATTGCCCTCTTCTGTAAATATTCTTTTCAGTTATTATAGAGACTGTTTTATTTTTTGAATAACTCGATAAATAAGCATAATTTGAAATGGAAACAGTATCCTTTCCGTTAGACAAGTTTAAAACTACTCGGCCTTTATATTCAGACAAATCAATAATTCCATCAGATGAAAGTTTATTTATTTTACCATCATTACTTAAGGTATATTTAACTTTTTTATACGGCTCCCCACTTTGTTTATTCAAAACCAACAATTTGAAAAAATGATCATTACTTATATTGATAATTTCAAAATCGGTAATTTTAATTATTTGGGTTAATTCTATCGAATCTAACTCTGAATTAATTGCAATTAATTTAAATGCATAATATCCATAATCTAAATCTGCCGTTTTTAAATAATGATAAAATTCATTGCTAACTCCAGATTCTGTCCTTACTTGGAATGTTTCATAAGCATCAGTAGAATCAAAATCGATTTTAAAATCATACAAATTATTATTAAGAAAATCTTTATTAACGGCTTTACGATAAATAATGATTTTATCGACATTAGCCATATCTAATTTTAATAGGTAATTATCTCCTTTTTTAACTTCCCCACTTACTTGAAAATTAACAGTCGGCCTAATAAGATCTTTCTTTAGTTGAATCAAATTGTTAGTGTAAACGTTTTCTTTAGACTCAGCTAAAATTTTTTGAATACATTTCAGTTTTTCATCATGTTCAAATAAATAGTTTACTAAAAGGAAAAAAAGAGATTTGAATTCAACAGAATTACTCTGATTTAATTCATAATCAGCTAAATTTTTAGCGCGTTGATATGACTTTTTATAAGGATTATTACTTAAATAAAAATCAATTCGTAAACTTAAAATTAATGCTTTTGATAATTCGTAATTATTCGAAATACTTAAGTTTTCTGAAAATTGTAATAAGCGAATAAGTTCTCTAGAACCTAAATAATCTGGATATGAACTATAGTTTTTTGCTAAATAATCATCTGACTTAGAAATAAAAAGAGTATCGTTTAAATGTTCAGGAAATTCAATAAATGTTTTATTTAATCCCGCAAGGTTTTTACAATACTCATAATAAACTGAGGTATAAAAATCTAAAAAACTTAATCCTTTAAATTTATCAAATCCATTTATTATGTAAGAATAATTACTGTCAATTTTTGTATTTCTTAAACTACTATCATAATCGGGCCTTACTCTAGATAAACCAGGATATAACATTTTATGAAAATGAAAATCTAATAAATATCTAATGGAATCACTATGAATTTCATCTGAATCCTGATTTTTTAGAAACAAGTCCATCCCTAAGAAATAGTGTATCGCAGACTTATAAAATACTGGAATATCCTTTAAATTTAGTATTGAATCAAAATTATAATTGAGTTTAAAGTCATTTTCAGTTAATTGATTATTAGATTTAAAATATTTAATATAAACAATTAAAGAATCCCAGTTTTTATTTTCTTTAAATTGTTCAATTTTCTGGTTAATCAGAATTACTTGAGAATCTAATGGATATTTTTGAAGTTCTTCAAAAATATTTTTTGTTTGAGAAAATGAAAAAGCACTTATTGCACTTAGCAATAAAGAAATAAAAAATTTTAATTTCATAGACAAAATTAACCAATAATTACAAATCTTTTTATGTCAGAATACGTCGCTGATTCTAACCTAATATAATATACCCCAGGTTTTAAGCCCAGAACTGGAACATCATAAAAAACGGGAAATTCATTGGAAGCGGCTAATTGACTTTGTATTTTTACTTCACCATAAGAATTAAAAACAAATAAAGAAACTCTTCCTCCACCAGGTTGAAATTGTAGTCTTAAACGCAAATACTCACTTGCTGGATTTGGGTAAACATAAAAATAAAATGGAGAACAAATTCCAGAATAATATTGAAATACCCCAGCTTGAAATTGCGCTACACAAGGATTTCTATAGGTACTTCCATCACATCCACAAACGGGTGCAAAATCTTCATTACATTGAAAAAACGGATTGGATAATGTTTCGTCTTTACAAACATTAGGATTCGTTTGTGCTTGACTCACATAAGTTAATAGAAAAAAAACACCAATTAGTATCGTTTTTATTCTCATGCCTAATTAATGTCAAAAATTAAGCCATGAAAGTTCTTTATTTAACCTTATTTATTTTATAATTTAAATATAAATCCTTGCCTTTAAATGTTATTAAATATAGGCCTGTACTCAAATTTTGACTTAAATGGATAATATTTATATTTTCAGAAACCAATCCTTTTTGAATTGATTTACCAAATAAATCAAATATTTCATATTCACTGTTTAATGGAATTCCCTCAAGCACCAAATAATCCTCAAATGGATTGGGGTAAATTTTTATATTCTCATTAATATTATTTAGATTGGTTAAACCACTAATTAAAATTGGCTCACTAATTTCTTCGCAAGGTCCTTGTTTTACTCTAGCTCTATAGGTTCCATTACGAATTAATTTCATAGGGTTTTCTATTGATTCTATTTCTCCATCTCTCTCCCAGATAATACTATCCACTGTCTGAACATACAATTGACTATCTCCCCATTTCCCGATTATAGGTGTTTCCAAATTAATTTTTTTCAATACCAAACTATCATCCTAATAACATTGATCCCATGCAAATATTTGATATTGATAAGTACCCTCATCAGTTAAGGTTCTGTATCTTCCTTTATTTCCATCCGACCATTTAATACACCAATGATCCCCTAAATCAACTGCTATTGATTCACTATTACATAAAATAGTATCCGACCATATTGTTTTTTCATAAGGTCTTATCCATTCTACAGGGACTGTTTTCTCTTCAATCTCTGAACCTTTTTCCCATCGAATTTTTAATTGATAAGAACCATGATCTAGTTTTACCTTAAAATAAGTGGCCTGACTTTGATAAACTAAACTATTTTGAGCATCTCGAATCTCGGTTAATAGACTTCCCCCGTCCTCATAAATTCTGGGGAAATATTCCAAACTATCCGTCCCACAAATCCTTTTAAATTTAATATCGACCTTGCGGGATAAAATATGATCTGTTGAAAAACTTGGAAGCCCAAATAAAGATTTGTTTTGTCCTAAACTTTGAGCTTTTTCTATAAATACAGCAGAATCTCCTTGTAATTTGACCTCACTTAAAAAATTACTGTCCACATAGGCCCCATATACCTTGCCATTCGGAGCCATTTGAAAATTACAAATTAAATTGCTTCTTAAATCAGTTGGACTATAAATTAATTGAACACGATTAGAATCTTTATCAAAATCAATAAAATAAACCTGATTATTTCTGGTTGATACTACTATTTTCTTCTCATCTAAAAACTCTAAACTATAGGGCAATCGATACAAATTATATTGAGAGTCAATATAATTTAATGTTCCAGAATATGAATTAAATGAAAACAAATCCAATGAATTAAAATTATCATCATAAATACCATTAGCTAATAAATTGGATTCTCGATTAAATTTCATAGACCCTTGAGCGGTTCCAAATGTTTCACTACCATTATAATCAGTTCCATTTACAACTCCAAGTGACTGATTAATAGGACATTCTACTACCCCTCTTTCATTTACCAAGTATAAATGAAAAATATTATTATAAAATCCATGAACTGCTACCCAATAATCTCGACCATTAGAATGAGGTGTGGCGGTTATTTTTTCACATACCGTATCCATTAGTCTATTATTTTTACTTATTACCTCCCCTAATCCATTATCCTTATTCATATCAATTAAATGATAATAAGCGCCAAAATTGAAACTTTTACCACCTATAGCCGTAAATAAAAAATATTGATTGAGATGGCCGGGATGAGGAACAACTACACCAAATTGGGTGGAGGTTTCATGGCTGTAAATACTGTCCCCTCCTTTCATTACATTATGATTTCGATTATAAATTAATGAAATAGATCGGCCTAAATTCCCATCCGTATAAAACAGTAAATTCCCATTACTATAGCTAAAACTTATAGAGCCTTCATATTCAATGGCTATATTATCATTTAATATGCTTGGGGGATTTGTATTAAAATTTAAAGCTGCTTTTTCACCAAAATACCAATTATAAGAGTGTTTCCATGGTTGAGAAAAAGAAAAGATAGATGAGAGAATAAATAATATAGAAAAATAAAATTTAAGCATAAAGCAAAATAGTTAAAAAAAAGGGCAAAAAAAAATCCTATGTTACGAATAACATAGGATATAAATAAT